>BNJS01003888.1_pt1 | contig 94050 bp, 120 predicted proteins | sample 8540461 | NCBI WGS metagenome assembly BNJS01 (sample SAMD00202454, study PRJDB9452) | human saliva metagenome | isolation source: human saliva | place: Japan | reverse complement strand
TTTAAAGCCTGTTTCACTCATTCTAGTCTTCTACTTCATCCTCCCATACTTCTTCTTTCACTGCATCCTTATCATAAGGGAGCACAATGGTGAAAGTTGATCCCTTACCGTATTCACTCTTAGCCCAAATAAAGCCCTTATGTTGTTTGATAATCTCTTTAGCAATAGCTAGTCCTAAACCAGTACCTCCTTGGGCACGACTTCTAGCACGGTCCACACGATAGAAACGATCAAAGATACGAGGTAAATCCTGCTTAGGAATACCCAATCCTTGGTCTGAGATAGATAAAATCATCTGATCATCAGTCGTCTTCATGGTCACTGTGATTTTCCCACCATCTGGAGAATACTTGATGGCATTGTTGAGAATATTATCAATCACCTGTGTCATTTTATCTGTATCAATCTCTATCCAGACTGAAGTAATGGGATAATCTCTAACCAGATCATATTTCTTCTCTTCATCTGATCCTCTCATCTTATCAAAACGGTTAAGAATAAAGGTAATAAAGGCAGTGAAGTTAATCAGTTCCACATCTAGATGACTGGTTGCATTATCAATCCGTGAAAGATGGAGAAGGTCTGTCACCATCCGCATCATACGGTTGGTTTCATCGAGAGAAACCTTGATAAAGTCTGGTGCGACAGGTTCTGACAAGGCTCCCTCATCCAAAGCTTCCAGATAAGATTTTACACTAGTCAGAGGTGTCCGTAACTCATGACTAACATTGGAAACAAAGAGTCTCCGTTCGCGTTCTTCCTTCTCCTGCTCCGTTGTATCATGCAGAACGGCAACCAGACCTGAGATAAAGCCTGATTCACGGCGAATCAAAGCAAAGCGGACACGAAGGCTCAGATACTCACCATTGGCATCTTGAGAATCAATCATAAGCTCAGGAATTTGGGTAATCAAATCACGAAGTTCATAGTCATCTTCAATCTTAAGCAATTCTAAAAATACTTTTTATTAAGAACATCTTCTTTCTGAACGCCCTAATTGTTTCTTAGCCATGTCATTAATCATGGTAATCTTGCCACGACGATTGGTCGCAAGGACTCCATCCGTCATGTAAGATAAGATACTATGTAATCTTTTTACTCTCTTGTTCCAAATTTTCTTGAGTCAAACGAATTACTTCTGATAAATCATTGAGATTATTAGTAATATTAGTAATTTCAGAGCTCCCTGCATATCTAATACCTGAGAATAATCACCTGCAATCAGGTCTTTTACCTTTTGATTGATTTGCTTTAATCGGATATTATCCCGACGATTTTCTAGCAAGAGCAAGGTAACCACTAAAATAAAGCCAAGTAGAATGAGGATAAAGATAAAATCACTGGTTAAAACTGTGTCTTTAATTAGTTTAATCATTATTTCTCATATAATAACCAACACCGCGACGTGTTAGAATATACTCTGGACGACTTGGTGTGTCTTCAATCTTCTCACGCAAACGTCTGATAGTTACGTCAACTGTTCGAACATCTCCGAAATAATCATAACCCCAGACCGTTTCAAGTAAGTGTTCACGTGTAATCACTTGACCAATATGAGAAGCCAAGTGGTACAAGAGCTCAAATTCACGGTGGGTTAAGTCTAGTTCTTCACCGTATTTCTTAGCAACATATGCATCTGGAACAATCTCCAAGTCCCCAATTTGCAAAGGCTGAGTTTTCTTTTCATCAGACTCTTGATTATCTACAGAAGCCAAGTCCGTGCGACGAAGAAGAGCTTTAACACGCGCCTGCAACTCGCGATTTGAGAAGGGTTTGGTCACATAGTCATCTGCACCAAGCTCCAAACCGATAACCTTGTCAAATTCGCTATCTTTAGCCGACAGCATGATAATAGGCACACTACTTGTCTTACGAATGGTCTTTGCAACCTCTAAACCATCAATTTCTGGAAGCATCAAATCCAGAATGATAATATCTGGTTGCTCTGCTTCATATTGCTCTAGCGCTTCACGACCATTAAAAGCGGTTACAACTTCGTAACCTTCCTTGGTCATATTAAACTTGATAATATCCGAGATTGGTTTTTCATCATCTACAATTAATATTTTTTTCATTTGTTCACCTTTTTCTCTACTATTATACCAAAAAAATAGCAAGAAGACATAATAGCTAGTCTTTGCTACTGTCTAAGTTGGCTTTTGCATAAGCCTGCCAGATTTTTTGTTGAGGTTTAGCAAGTGGAACATCCTTGAACTCTTCTGGTGAAAGCCAGCGAACTTCCCTATCTGAAAAATCATGGAAATCAGTCACCTGACCGGCTAGAATCTGTACATGCCATTTGCGATGGCTAAAAGACATGCTTGACTGTCTCAAAAATAAACATCAATCCAATCAACTTCTAAGTCATAGTCCTGCTGGAAACTCTCCTCTGGACTTGGGCCAAAGTTCTCACTTTCTTCTGCAACCTGATGAAAGAGGTCAAACTGCTCTTCTTGCGAAAAGTTATCTACTTCTATCAAGGGGAAATGCCAAAAGCCTGCCAAGAGCTTTTCACTTTCATTCTTTTCAAGTAAAAATTGTCCCTGAGTATTTTTTACCACCAAGGCTTTAAGATAAATAGGAACTGGCTTTTTCTTGGGAGCTTTAATTGGATAACGTTCCATTGTGCCATTCTGATATGCTGCACTAAAATCCTTCACTGGGCTTTCTTCTGGTCTGGGATTTACAGGCGCTTCAATATCTGACCCCAAGTCCATCAAGGCTTGATTAAAGTCACCAGGCCTTTCTGGGTCAATCAGAATTTCAATCATTGCCTGAAAAATTTTACGATTACTTGGAATGCCAATATCGTGGTTGACTTCAAACAGACGGGCTAAAACACGCATGACATTACCATCTACAGCTGGCTCAGGCAAGTTAAAAGCAATACTGGAAATGGCTCCTGCTGTGTAAGGTCCAATCCCTTTCAAGCTGGAAATTCCTTCATAGGTGTTTGGAAATTGACCACCAAAGTCAGCCACAATCTGCTGAGCCGCAGCCTGCATATTACGAACTCGAGAATAATAACCCAAACCTTCCCAAGCCTTCAACAAACGTTCTTCAGGGGCAGTTGCCAAACTTTCCACTGTTGGAAACCAGTCCAAGAATCGTTCGTAGTAAGGGATAACTGTATCCACCCTGGTCTGCTGGAGCATAATTTCAGACACCCAGATATGATAAGGATTTTTACTACTACGCCACGGTAAATCTCCTTTTGTTTTCATCATACCAAGTGAGAAGTTTCTCGCGAAAAGAAATAATTTTCTCCTCCGGCCACATGACGATACCGTATTTTTTCAACTCTAACATATCTCTAGTATAACACAGAAGAATCTAACTGTCCTTTTCCTAGTATTAATACTCTTCGAAAATCTCTTCAAACCACGTCAGCTTCCATCTGCAACCTCAAAACAGTGTTTTGAGCAACCTGCGGCTAGCTTTCTAGTTTGCTCTTTGATTTTCATTGAGTATAAAAAGCCTCTTTCCAAGGGAAAGAGGACTAAATATAATTGATGAACTGCTTGAGCTGCTGTGATAAGGGTCAACTTGTACACATCATCAGCATTACATCCACGAGAAAGGTCGTTAACCGGTTTGTTCAAACCTTGTAGAACAGGCCCAACAGCCGCAAAACCACCAAGGCGTTCGGCCATCTTGTAGCCAATATTTCCTGCCTCGATACCTGGGAAGATAAAGACATTTGCTTGACCAGCTACCGTACTTCCAGGAGCTTTTAGAGCTGCAGTTTCAGGAACAAAGGCTGCATCAAATTGCAACTCACCATCAATTTCAAGGTCAGGGCGCAAGTCGTGAGCAATTTTAGTTGCTTCAACAACCTTATCAACGCTTTCTCCAAAACCTGAACCTTTAGTAGAATAACTTAGCATAGCAATTTTAGGCTCAATACCAAACATTTTAGCTGTGATTGCTGAGTTGATCGCGATTTCAGCCAAAGCTTCCGCATCTGGATTGATGTTAATGGCACAGTCACCAAAGAGGTAACGTTCCGTACCACGAACCATGAGGAAGGCACCTGAAGTACGAGTCACATTTGGACGAGTTTTGATGATTTGAAGGGCTGGGCGAACTGTTGAAGCTGTTGAGTGAATAGCTCCAGACACCATTCCATCAACCAAGCCCAAGTATACCAACATAACACCAAAATAGTTGACATCTTCAACCAAAACCTTGCGTGCATCTTCTTCAGACATTTGCCCTTGCGACGCTCCACCAAGGCAACAACCATTTCTTCAAATTGAGGATAATGTTGAGGGTCAATGACTTCATAACCATCCATGATCCCTTCGATTTCAAGATAAATTTTAATTTTTTCAGGATTCCCAAGCAAAACAGGAATCACTTCTGTTTCTTTTACCAAGCGTTTAGTTGCTTGAAGAATACGAGGCTCTTCCCCTTCAGGGAGAACGATACGTGCATTTTTACCAACCAGGTTGGCTTTGAGACTTTCAAAAACTTCCATGAGTTTTCTCCTTTAAGATAATAATTATACTCTGAATCAGTTTTTATAGAGTATTAGTTGATAACTTAGTAATAAGGTTGCTAAAATCATCCGGCAAGGGACTTTCTAACTGCAAGTCTTGCTCTAAAAATGGATGATAAAAAGATAGGTAATGACAATGCAGGGCCTGACGTTTGATGCCATCGTCCAGACTACCACCATACAAATCATCTCCCAACAAAGGAAAACCAATATGAGAAAAATGAACTCGGATTTGGTGGGTTCGTCCAGTGTGCAGGCGAATGTCAACCAAGTGAATATTCCCATAAGAAGCTACAATCTTATATGATGTATGGGCATACTTTCCACCTTTAGCCACTCTTCTGGTAATAATGGAGTCTTCATCACGCGCAATCGGAGCAATAATTTCTCCCTCTTGCTCCAAGTGTCCATCACCTTTAACCAAAGCAAAGTAGCGTTTTTCAATGGACTTCTTCTGCAACTGCTTGTCTAATCGTGCATGGGCATAGCCGTGCTCTTAGCGAAAAGCATCAAGCCAGAAGTATCTCTATCAAGTCTAGTTACAATGTGAACCTGCTGATTTTCATAATTTTGTTTGACGTAGTAACCCTTGATAAAATTGGCAATGGTGTTGGAATGATTGACACTAGGAATAGAAGCCACTCCATAGGGTTTATTCAAGACTAGAAAATGGTCATCTTCATAGAGAATATCCAGTGGGCGCTCGATAGCTTCCAGAGTTTCAAAGCCTTCCTCAGCGGGAATATCGATGACAACTCGGTCTCCAACATCCAATAGATAGGTTGCATTTTGTGGTTGGTCATTGACCAGAATAGCCCCACCTCGAAACTTAATCTTAGCGAACAACCCCTTAGAAACCTCGTGCTTTTTTAAGAAGGTCTTAACCTTGACATGCTCATCTGCGATAAATTCAAACCTCATTCGTCCACCTCGCCGATGAAAGCATCCTTAACACGATTCCAAAAACTGGTGTGACTCGGCGATGCGACAAAGTGAATCTTATGATGGTCGATTTGATACTCGATTCGCTCAATATTTCGGAAAGAATAAACGCTATTGTCAACCGAAATGGTATGATAATCATTTCTTGTAGGAATGAGCTCAATTTTATCCTTCTTAGGAACAATAATAGATGACCCTAGTGTTCGATAGACCCGATTATTAAGGCTGGCAATTTCCGTTAATTGCAAAGCTTCAATGGTAGGGTGTAAAACAGCTCCACCGAGAGACTTATTATAGGCTGTACTACCAGTCGGAGTCGAAACTGTTAGCCCATCTCCTCGAAAACGTTCAAAGGGGACGCCATTGATTACAATATCAGCTACCATGGTTCGATCCGACCTTCGGATACTAGCTTCATTTAGCGCTCTGAAAATCTTCACTTCACCATTTTCAAGAAAGACCTTCACATTTAGAACAGGGTAGAGACTCTTGCGCCTGTATCTAGTTGCAAATTGGTCACTAGCTTGTCCAACTCAAAATCACGATAGTCCGTATAGAAGCCCAAATGTCCCGTATGAACACCGATAAAGCGTACCTTATCAAGTTGATTTTCGTACTTATGGAAAGCCGACAAGAGCATACCATCCCCACCAATGGAAATGACAATGTCCGGATTGGTATCATTGAGTATAAACTGATTTCTCTTCAAACGATCTCGCAATTCATACAAAACCCTTTGACTCTGCGGTTTTCTATTGGCTATCAGGTCAATTCGTTTACCTGTATTCTTCATCTGTATCGTCACTGTTTCCTATACCGTCATTTAATTTTCTACTCAAAGGATCAAAAAGAGCCTGGGCTTCTTGGATATCATCACGTATTTTACCCATTTCCTCATCCAACTGATGGGCAATTTTGGCAGTAATTTCCAGTCGCTTCTTTATCTCCTCTGGGAAATCCCCTTGGTACTTGTAGTTGAGAGAATGTTCTATTGTTGCCCAGAAATTCATGGCCAAGGTACGAATTTGAATTTCCGCTAAAATGGTCTTGGCTCCATTGATGGTGTCGACCATATATTCTACCACCACATGATATGAACGGTAGCCTGAAGACTTTCGATGAGTAATGTAATCTCGCTCCTGAATGATTCGCATATCCTGACGCTTACGCAAAATCTCCACTACTTCCTTGACGTCATCTACAAACTGGACCATCACACGCAAACCTGCAATATCTTGCAAATCGTGTTCCAAGGTCGCATAAGTAATGCCACGACGAACCATTTTTTCCTTGATACTTTCAATTGGCTTGACTCGACCAGTCACAAACTCAATCGGAGAATGCTTATTTTGCTTACGATATTGCTTACGAATACCACGTAGTTTAATCTTTAACTCACCAACAGCTTGAATGTAAGGATCTAGAAATTCTTCCCATTCTAAGGTCATATATTCTCCCTTGTTCTCATATTATCCTTCAAAAATATCTTTGATTTTTTCTCCAGATTCATATACAATAAATACAATGCTTATTATACCATAAATCCGCTTTCAACGTTAAAGAAAAGGTAAGAAATATGAAACATCTAGAAATTGAATTGAAAACACTCTTGAAAAAAGATGAATATGATCGTCTAAAAGACCAGTTCACAGGTGTCACTCCTGTTCTTCAAAAAAATTACTACATCGACACGTCTGATTTTGAACTGCGAGAAAAGAAAGTTGCTATGCGTATTCGCACTTTTGAAGACTGGGCAGAATTGACACTAAAAGTCCCACAAAGTGTTGGAAACATGGAATACAATCAAAAATTACAACTAAAAGATGCTGAAAACTATCTGGCTAAGGAAGAACTTCCTCAGGGGCTGGTTCTTGATGAATTGGCGAAACATGGTATCCAAAGCAAGAACTGGCAGGTACTTGGTTGTCTAACAACGCTTCGCTATGAAATGAAGACAGCTATTGGTCTCATGGCACTGGATGAGAGTCAGTACTTTGATATTACAGATTACGAATTAGAGCTTGAAGTGGAAAATCATGAGCAAGGCAAACAGGATTTCCAGCAATTTTTAGAGGAAAATCAGATTTCTTATCAAAAAGCCCCTTCAAAATTGGTTCGATTTGTCAAAAGCATGAAAAATAGCTGAAATAATCTCCAATTTTTGGTAAAATAGAAAAGATAAAAATACACAAATCCCAGTTCATATATGTAAGGCAAATATAACTAGGATTTATAAAGTTTACAGAGGACGGTCTATAATGTCAGATAGAAAAAACATGAAACTTTTCGCACTCAACTCTAACCAAGAGATTGCACAGAAAATCGCTCAAGCTGTTGGTGTCCCACTTGGAAAACTATCATCACGTCAATTTTCAGACGGAGAAATCCAAGTGAATATCGAAGAAAGTGTCCGTGGTTATGATGTTTACATCATCCAATCAACCAGTTTCCCTGTTAACAACCACCTAATGGAATTGTTAATTATGGTCGATGCTTGTGTGCGTGCAAGTGCCCACAGTATCAACGTTGTACTTCCGTATTTTGGCTATGCACGCCAAGACCGCATTGCTTCACCACGTGAGCCACTTACAGCAAAACTAGTTGCTAATATGCTGGTTAAGGCTGGGGTTGACCGTGTCCTTACGCTTGATTTGCATGCCGTTCAGGTTCAAGGCTTCTTTGATATTCCTGTTGACAACCTCTACACAGTACCCCTGTTTGCAAAACATTACTGCGATAAAGGTCTACTTGGATCTGATGTTGTCGTGGTTAGCCCTAAAAATTCAGGGGTAAAACGTGCTCGTAGCCTAGCTGAATATCTTGATGCTCCTATCGCCATTATCGACTACCCTCAAGACGATGCAACTCGCAACGAAGGCTATATCATCGGTGATGTCGAAGGTAAAAAAGCCATCTTGATTGATGACATTTTAAATACAGGACGTACCTTCTCTGAAGCTGCTAAAATTGTTGAACGTGAAGGGGCTACAGAAATTTATGCTGTTTCTAGTCACGGTCTCTTTGTCGAAGGAGCTGCTGAACTTCTTGACAATACTAATATTAAAGAAATTCTTGTGACCGATTCAGTAGCAACAAAGGAAAAAACTCCTAAAAACGTATGCTACATCACTGCTAGTGAGTTAATTGGTGATGCCATCGTCCGTATCCACGAAAGAAAACCAGTTAGCCCACTCTTTGCTTACAACAAAAAGAAATAAGGTGATTCTTTGATTTATTTGGACAATGCAGCAACGACTCCCATGTCAGCAGTTGCTATTTCAGCGATGACCAAGGTTATGCAAGAAACCTATGGAAATCCTTCTAGTATTCATGGGCATGGTCGTCAAGCTGGCAAACTCTTGCGAGAGGCCCGTCAGGAACTAGCTCAGTTACTGGGGACAAAACCTCAACATATCTTTTTCACTTCTGGTGGGACTGAAGGTAACAATACAGCCATCATTGGCTACTGCCTTCGTCACCAAGAACAAGGAAAACATATCATCACAACTGCCATCGAGCACCATGCTGTTCTTGAAACCATTGATTACTTGGTTCAACACTTTGGTTTTGAAGTAACCATTATCCAACCCGAAAATCAAGAAATTACAGCTCAACAAATTCAAAAGGCTTTACGTGACGATACAATCTTGGTTTCTACCATGTTTGCCAATAATGAGACAGGAAACCTACTTCCCATTGCTGAAATTGGCCAAATACTCAAACAACATTCTGCTGCCTATCATGTCGATGCAGTTCAGGCTATTGGTAAAATCCCTATACATCCAGAAGAATTGGGTATTGATTTTCTAACTGCTTCTGCCCATAAATTCCATGGTCCTAAGGGAGTCGGTTTTCTCTACGCTTCTAGCATGGACTTTGATTCCTATCTACATGGTGGAGACCAAGAACAGAAAAAACGTGCAGGGACTGAAAATTTAGCTGCTATCGTGGGCATGGTTGCAGCCCTAAAAGAAGATTTAGAAAAACAAGAAGAACATTTTCAACATGTACAAAATCTAGAAACTGCCCTTCTTGCAGAACTAGAGGGAACTCAATATTACTTGAATAGGGGACAACATCATCTCCCTTATGTTCTCAATATTGGTTTTCCTGGCCAGAAAAATGACCTATTACTCCTTCGTCTAGATTTAGCTGGAATTTCAATCTCTACTGGCTCAGCATGTACGGCAGGCATTGTCCAATCCAGCCATGTTCTTGAAGCCATGTACGGGGTAAATTCTGAACGTCTGAAGGAATCCGTTCGTATCAGTTTCTCGCCACAAAATACTGTTGAAGACCTACAGACTCTCTCAAAAACCTTAAAAGAAATTATCGGAGGTTAGCCATATGGCATTTGAAAAAACCATTCAGTTAAAAAATTGTCGTTACGACTACACTCTTAGCCCTTCTGTTAAAAAATTTACCCTCAAAGACAACACCTTTTTTGAGACAAAGGTTGGTAACTATGAACTGACTCGCCTACTTGAAAAGGTTCCAAACAGTGGTGAAGGCTTCCAACTCAAAATCATCATTAACAAGGAACTTACAGGGGCTAAAATCAATATCACTGACAAGTTTGGGCTACGTCTAGTTGATATTTTCAAATCAGAAGACCACCACATTCATCAGGAAAAATTCTACTTCCTCATGGATAGCTTGGTAGAACGTGGTGTCTTTACAAAATCGGAAAGATAGAGCCAAAATGTTTGAACTGACCTATAAGGACAGCTATCATGTTGAGCGTACTCTCAAGTATGAGGATTATGAGGCTCTCATGTTGGCTTTGTCAGGTTGTGTGACTCTACCAGATACACTTTATGTAACTTCTTTGACTTTTGAGGGACAGGAAGTTTACCAAGGTCTGGTCGGAGACCTCTACCGTTTTCTATCACATGCAGATTTTTACATCAAAACTAAGATTTTTCTTAGTTTTTTCTTATTTTTGTTGATTTTTTCACAATGTTTCTATAAAATAGAAGAATAGAAAGGTTGTGATTTTGTGAAAGATAAACAGTCTGCTATTCCAAAAGCTACAGCGAAAAGACACTCTCTCTACTATCGAATTTTTAAGAGATTTCATGCAGAAAAGATTGAACGTGCCAACTCTAAACAAATTGCAGAGGCTATCGGTATTGATTCAGCGACCGTACGTCGTGATTTTTCCTATTTTGGTGAACTAGGTCGTCGTGGTTTTGGCTATGATGTCAAAAAACTGATGACGTTTTTTGCCGATTTACTCAATGATAATTCCATCACCAATGTCATGCTGGTAGGTATTGGAAATATGGGCCATGCCCTTCTCCACTACCGCTTCCATGAACGTAACAAGATGAAGATTATCATGGCCTTTGATCTAGATGACCATCCTGAAGTCGGTACCCAAACTCCTGATGGAATTCCTATTTACGGAATTTCTCAAATCAAGGACAAAATCAGGGATGCTGATGTTAAGACTGCTATCCTGACCGTTCCCAGCATTAAGTCACAAGAGGTTGCCAATCTCTTGGTGGATGCTGGCGTGAAAGGAATTCTCAGTTTTTCACCAGTCCATCTGCATTTACCAAAAGACGTGGTCGTTCAGTATGTCGATTTGACAAGTGAACTCCAAACCCTCCTCTATTTCATGCGAAAAGAGAATTAGAAAGCGAACATCATTTTATGAAAAAACCAGTTATTGGGATTACAGGAAACGAAAAAACTCATCCAGATGATGACATCATGATGAGCTACGCAGCAAAAGGCTTTGTTGAAGGCGTTAAAGACGCTGGAGGGATTCCCATCATCCTACCTATTGGTGATCAAGAAATGGCTAGCCACTATATCAGTTTGATTGACAAGCTCATCTTGACAGGTGGGCAAAATGTTGATCCAAAATTCTATGGTGAACCGAAAACCATTGATAGCGATGATTATCACCTTCAAAGAGATATCTTCGAACTAGCCCTTATCAAGGAAGCTATTAAACAGAAAAAGCCTATTTTCTCCGTCTGTCGTGGGACTCAACTCTTTAACGTTGCCATGGGTGGAACTTTGTACCAAGATATCGAAGACCACTGGCAGGATTGTTCGGCTGAGTACACAACCCAACGCTTGGTTACAGAACCAGATAGTGTTCTCCGAGAAATCTATGGAGAAATCTCCCATATCAACTCCTTCCATCACCAGAGTATCAAGGATTTAGCACCAAATTTAAAAGTTGTAGCTCATGATCCTAAAGATGGTATCATTGAAGCTGTCATGAGTACGGATGATTTCGCCTTTCTCGGTGTCCAATGGCATCCAGAATTTCTATTTGAAAATCGTCCCAAAGATAAAAACCTCTTTGACTATGTCGTTAATGAGCTTTAGATTAAATCTGTCTTTTCACGGTAACTAAAGTAACTAGAATGAGAGACAATCAAATGGTCCAAGAGGACAATTCCCATCAGATCACAGGCTTCTTTGACAAGTTTAGTGACATGATCATCATTACGGCTAGGGGCTACCGCTCCTGAAGGATGATTGTGAACTAAGATGAGAGAGGTCGCCATATGCTTGATGGCATAATGAAGAATCTCTCGCGGCTCAGCGATACTACGAGTTGCAGAACCGATAAAAATAGTCTGCTGATGGATGATTTGATTTTGAGTATTGAGATAGAGCGCCACCAGGTGCTCTTGTTTTTTGTCCCCCAATTCCTGTTGCATCTTCTTGGCCAACTTTTGGCTGCTGAGAATACTTTCCATCTCAAGGGTTTCGTGTTTGTGAATACGATGCCCCAGTTCAATTATAGCTTGTAATTCTATTGCCTTAACACGGCCGATACCAGATAGACTCTGCAATTCCTGCAGGGTCATTTTTTTCAAATCTGTTAGGCTTGAAAGATTATTCAAGACTTTCTGGGCAATTTCAAAAACACTGGCCTGACGTGTCCCTGTTCTGAGTAAAATAGCTAGCAACTCTTGGTTACTGAGCGTTTCCACTCCTTCTTTGGCCAGTCTCTCTCTTGGTAATAATGAATCTTCTTGGAATGAAATACTGTACATAAAAATCCTCCTCACTTTATTATTCGTGAGAAGGATGAAAAATTAGATTTTTTTCTCAATTGGGGCTACACTGGCCAAAAGTTTTTTCAAACCTACTTCTGAGAAATTGATTTTTAATTCCTGCGTAGCACCGCTACCTGAAACTTCCAGAACAGTTCCCTCTCCCCATTTCTTGTGGAGGGCAATATCACCAATGGACCAATTTGTCTCGCTAGACGCTGATTTTGCACCAGCTGAAAATTGACCAAATGGAAGGCCGCTTGACTGGATAGTTTTTGGTGCAGCACTGCGTTTACGGTCTTGAAGAGCCTGAGCAAGACTCATACCTTGACCGAAGGCAACCCCACCACTGCTATAAGACGCTTTAAAGCTTGTATTTGATGGACGAGCCAATCCTTGATACTCAAGCAAGTCTGAACTGATTTCGTTAATAAAACGAGTTGGACGGTTATAGTTGGTACGCCCGAAAAGCAAGCGCGAGTTGGCATTGGTTAGATAGAGGATTTTCTCTGCACGCGTAATTCCTACATAGGCCAGTCGTCGCTCTTCTTCCAATTCATCTGGATCTTCAGCCGCACGACTAAGCGGGAAGACATTTTCTTCCATCCCAATCAAAAAGACAACTGGAAACTCGAGACCTTTGGCAGCATGCAGGGTCATCAAGGTGACTTCTGATGTCTCCTGACTACCTGAATCTGTATCGGCAATCAAGGCCAAGTCATTTAAGAAACGACTCAATTTGTCCAGACCAGTTTCTTCTTCTGACACATCAGAGGTGTCATCAAAGTTTTTCGTTACAGATAGAAACTCTTCGATATTTTCAACCCTAGCCTTGCTTTCTAGAGTCGCTTGGGCGTTAAGAATATCGACGTAACCTGTTTTTTCTAGAACTGCCTCAACCAACTCAGTAATACTTAATTGATCCAGTTTCTCCCGCAAATCAAGAATCATATTGGCAAAATCCCAGATAGATTGGGCTGCTTTTCCTTTGATGCCAGACAACATGATGTTTGCAGAAGCATCTAGCATGGACATGTCCTGCATATTCGCAAAAATCACGGATTTTTCTCAACAGTACCTGGACCAATTCCACGTTTCGGTTCGTTGATAATGCGCTCAAAACTGATATTGTCACTCAAATTAGCAATCAGGTTGAGGTAAGCGATAATATCGCGAATTTCCTTACGGCTGTAGAACTTGGTTCCGCCAACCATAGTGTAAGGAATATTGGACTTGAGCAAGGCTTCCTCAATAGTACGAGATTGCGCATTAGTCCGATAGAGAACTGCAAAATCCTTGTGAAGGAAGTTTTGACTACGACCAAGTTCATCAATAGTTTTGGCTACAAAGACAGCCTCATCTAGCTCATCATTGGCACGATAGTAAACGATTTGCTCTCCATCAGCATTTTGGGTCCAGAGATTCTTAGGACGACGATTTTTATTGTTTTTGATGACGTCATTGGCTGCTTGAAGGATTGTCTTAGTGGAGCGGTAATTTTCCTCTAACAAAACAACCTTGGCTTGGGGATAATCTTTTTCGAAGTCCAAGATATTCTGCATATCCGCACCACGCCAACCGTAGATAGACTGGTCCGCATCCCCAACCACACAGATATTTTTAAAACGGGAAGCCAAAAGTTTGACCAATTGGTACTGGGCATGGTTGGTATCTTGGTACTCATCAACGTGGATGTACTGGAATTTCTGTTGATAGTAAGTCAAAACATCAGGATTTTGATCAAATAAACGCAAGGTCAACATAATCAAATCATCAAAGTCAACCGACTCAGACTGACGCAATTCTTTTTGGTAAGCAGTGTAACACTGAGCCACGATTTGAGTGTACATATCACCAGCTTGGGCAGCATAAGCTACATCATCAATCAAATCATTCTTAGCATTGGAAATAGTCCCCAAAATAGTTCGTTCATTCCATTTTTTCTGATCCAAGTTCAACTGCTTGAGAATGCGTTTCATAAGAGTTCGCTGTTCTCCTGGATCCACTATAGTAAAATTACGGTTGTAGCCAATATGGTCCGCATCACGACGCAAAATACGAACACACATGGAGTGAAAGGTCGCAATCAGACAGTCTTGAGTAGCTGGATTAAGGCTATATGCACGCTCCTTCATCTCACGCGCAGCCTTATTGGTAAATGTAATAGCCAAGATATTCCATGGATTGATCAGCTTTTCATCAATCAAATAAGCAATACGGTGGGTCAAAACTCGAGTCTTACCAGAACCAGCCCCTGCCATGATTAACAAGGGACCTTCTGTCGTTTGCACCGCCTCAGCTTGACGGTCATTCATTCCATTTAATAATGCGTTCATCTTCTCTTCCTTACTCTTGAAGTCAATATTTCTATTATATCAGAATTTAAGGAAAAATATCTTTAACTAGATTAGTTACGTGTGAAGGCAAGTCTCTCATCTACTGAAGACAAGACCTTATATCTAGATAAAAAATGAGCTTGGATTAAAATCTCCAAACTCATTTGCAATAAATTACAATCTACTAGAACAATCCTAGAACGGTTCCATCACTTTCAACATCCATGTTGAGGGCTGCTGGTCGTTTTGGAAGGCCTGGCATGGTCATGACATCACCAGTTAAGGCAACGATGAAGCCTGCACCTAATTTTGGTACCAATTCACGAATGGTAATTTCAAAGTTTTCAGGTGCTCCAAGTGCATTTGGATTGTCTGAGAAACTATATTGAGTTTTAGCCATACAGATTGGCAATTTGTCCCAACCGTTTTGAACGATTTGGGCGATTTGTGTTTGAGCTTTCTTTTCAAAGTTTACTTTGCTACCACGGTAGATTTCAGTAACAATCTTTTCAATCTTTTCTTGGACAGAAAGGTCATTGTCATATAAACGTTTGTAATTAGCTGGGGTTTCAGCAACTGTTTTGACAACTGTCTCAGCAAGTGCTACTCCACCTTCTGCACCATCAGCCCAGACACTAGCCAACTCAACTGGTACATCTATTGAAGCACAGAGTTCTTTCAAGGCTGCAATTTCAGCTTCTGTATCAGATACAAATTCGTTGATAGCTACAACTGCGGGTACTCCAAATTTACGGATATTTTCAACGTGGCGTTTCAAGTTGGCAAAACCTGCACGAACTGCTTCCACATTTTCCTCTGTAAGAGCATCTTTAGCCACACCACCATTCATCTTAAGGGCACGAAGGGTTGCAACGATAACTACTGCATCTGGAGAAGTTGGCAAGTTTGGTGTCTTGATATCAAGGAATTTCTCAGCACCAAGGTCTGCACCAAAACCAGCTTCAGTAACTGTATAATCCAGCCAAGTGAAGGGCTGTGCTTGTTGCCAAGACTGAGTTACATCCATGAGCAATATTGGCAAAAGGACCACCGTGTACAAAGGCAGGTGTACCATAAATTGTCTGAACCAGGTTCGGCTTAATAGCATCCTTCAAAATCAAAGCCAAGGCACCTTCAACCTGCAAATCACCTACAGAAACAGGTGTACGGTCATAGCGATAACCGATAACAATATTAGCCAAACGACGTTTCAAGTCCTCGATGTCCGTTGCCAAGCAAAGAATGGCCATAATTTCTGAAGCAACTGTAATGTCAAAACCATCCTCACGTGGAATTCCGTTTAGAGGACCACCAAGTCCAACAGTCACATGACGAAGAGCTCGGTCGTTCAAGTCCACAACACGTTTCCAGAGGATACGACGTTGGTCAATTCCAAGCTCATTCCCTTGGTGCAAGTGATTGTCAATCAAGGCAGAAAGCGCATTGTTGGCAGTTGTAATAGCATGCATGTCCCCAGTAAAGTGGAGGTTAATGTCTTCCATTGGCAGAACTTGGGCATAACCACCACCAGCTGCACCACCCTTAATCCCCATTACTGGACCAAGAGATGGTTCGCGGATAGCAATCATAGTCTTCTTACCAATCTTGTTCAAGGCATCCGCAAGACCAATGGTAATAGTTGATTTCCCTTCACCTGCTGGTGTTGGATTAATAGCAGTAACCAAAATCAATTTACCGACTGGATTACTCTCAACTGCACGAATTTTATCAAAGCTGAGTTTAGCCTTATACTTTCCGTACAACTCCAAATCGTCGTAAGAAATACCAAGTTTCTCTACAACATCAACGATTGGCTTCAACTCAATACTCTGTGCGATTTCAATATCTGTTTTCATTCAAAACTCCTCTAACCTCTTATATGATAATTCATTATAACACAAAACAAGATTTTTAACATCCTTAAACTCTCTAAACGTTCGTAAATTTCTCTATTTCAAAGGTTTTTAGAGCCCTTTCTTAAATTTTATATGGCTTTATAGTTTTGAAACTATAGAATAATGAAAAATAATTTAGTCAAGAAAAATAGCTGTCAATTTCAGATAAATTATGTAAAATTCTTGTATCTTCAATTTCTAATTTTTTTCTGCCAACTCAATAGAATACTCAAAACTAAGTTTAGTATTTAACGATAAATCAAACGAATAATCTTGTAATTCACCCATATATATTTTTCTATGATTTCGTTATAAATACCAAGATAATGTTTATCTAAAATTTTTAAGTAATTATTCAGATTTTTCCTTGTAATCTTGAATGATTTTTTGTTCATTATCATTTAATATTCCCTTCCCTATTTCCCAAATGAGTGAGCTGGCTATTGAACCTACTACAGAGCCTAGAACTGGTATCGGAATCATTGTTTGACCAATACAAGCACCAATTGTTGCAAAGGAAGCATCCATTACATTTAATGTTAAAAGATTAATAAATTCATCTTGCGTTATTTTTGTAGTTCTATACTTTAGAACAATGTCTATCATTCCATAAGTTGCCATAACTAAAGCACTAGCATTTGGAGCACTAATCCCCAAGACGTTTGTTAATCCGTAAATGGAATAACCAGAAATTGCTCCTTTACAACGCCTTCAGCTGTATCAATCCACAATCTAACCAATCTGATTGTTCGAATTCAAAAATATTTTTTCCTTCTTTATATTTTTCATACACACTCGACATCAAAGCTAAACCACCCTGTAAAAAAGCTGCGTTCCTTGCAACCTTGTTAGCTTCTTTTAAATTTGGTAGTGCATGTTTTTGGGCTACTAATCTTTTTTTATTTAATTCTTGTTGTTTCAGTTTGACAGTTTTATAAATATTTTTCTGTTCAGAATCCAATAGAGAGTTAATTGAATTCTTTTGGGCATCTTTATAATCTAATGCTGAGGATTTCATCCAAGATTTGTATGAAGTAAGTCCCTTGCTTTCAGTGATATCATTAATTATTTGGCGTATATCCGTAATTTGTTTACTGGACAATCTCTTGCCATTAAGTTCAACTTCTTTTGCTCCAGCCATTATTTTTTCAAACACTTGAACGTGATCTTTTGGAAACATCATTTTCATTTTTGTATTGTACAAAAATGATTGTTCTAATTCATCACGTAAATTATTATAAAACTTCATTTGAATGGTATTTCTACCAATTAATAAATCGGCTGGTCCATTGTCATTCAAAACTTTAACAATTGGGTTTAATCCCTCAATTGCTCTCCTTGCATTTACAATTCCTGCTTCTGCAAACTCTGCTATAAAACCATGTGCTCCACGATCACCGCCACGATTTTTAACAATAACATCTTCTATATTTTCTTTAGCATAATCTAAAAATTTAGAGGCATTATCCTTGTTTAAGATGACATTGCGAGCTTCATCTTCTATTATCTTCATAGCAATTTGTAAATCTTGAATTCTCAAATTATTTAAGCAATTAACATATGCTCCAATGCCTTGATTAAATGCTTGATTAAAAATTCTGATTAACCATTTATTTTAATTTCCTTATTTATCATAGCTGTCAGTGATAGTGTTGAATTCACTAAATTACCTGCTTTATATTTTTCATCTTCAGTAAATAAGCTATAGTCCATTCCAGTTAAAGATAAATTGGCTAAATGAATTCCTTCTGTTTGTTTTTCAGTTAGTTCTATTAATTCCGTAACTTCTATTACTTTTTCTTTAAGTTGTCTAGCCAACAATTCTACCTTTTTCTGTTCCTCTATAGCCTCTTTTGCAACTTCTTCATTTTTCCTATTAGCTACTACACCAGCGCCTACAGAAGCGGTCAACATAACGCCTGCAATTCCCCAACCGACAGGACCAGCCAATGCTAAAAATGCGTTACCGGCTGCCACTCCACCGCCACCAGCTGCTACACTTCCACCACCTAACCAAGCCAGAGCGGCGCTATTTGCTGCAGCACCTGACAAACTTGAAATTGCAGTACCTGTTGATGCAACACCAAATTTAGTTGCAACACCCATAGCGGCAGTAGGCCCTAAAGTTGCAACTGTTACTCCTAATGCGCTAAGTGAAGCCGTAGCCGCTGTGCTACCACTTGCTAATTCAGCTTCCTTAATTGACTGTGAAATAGCAATTTGCTTATCTTCAAAATTCTGAATTTCAACATCAATTTCTTCTAATTTGTTTCAAACTCTTTTGGCTTATTTGCTAGCTTACTAATTCTTTCTTCAATAATTTTTACAACTTTGATTGCTTTTTCCCTAACCTGATAGAGCTCTGTTGATTTATTAGCCAAATTATCAGCTTCATCGTTATATAATCTTACAGCTTCTTTATATCCAGCAACAGCTTCTTGTCTAAGTTTAGAATTAAAGAGATCAACAGCATCAATTTGTTCTTTCGTATTATTCGCTATTTTACCTGCTTCATTAACAGTTTCCGATGAAGCTTTAGTTACATGTTGTGCCACATCACTAGCAACCCCAATAGCTTTTTCAGAAACATCTGTGATAACATTGCCAACCTGACTTGATACATCTTCCATAACTTTTACAGACTCTGTAATAGCTTCTCCAGTAAATTTACCTGCTTCATTTAATACTTTACTAGTAGCAGATCCAGCATCATTCAATACCTTACTAGCTTCTTTTGCAAAATTGTCAGCAAATTTTAAAAAATCCATTAGACACTCTCCTTTATTTCATATACTCCTATTATGCAATAAACAGAAGATATTGTCAAAATCGACCATATATTAATTTACTTAATTTTTATCGCTTTCATTTTACTTACCGTTTATTTTTGTGTACAATAGTGCTATGAAAATTTTAGTTACATCGGGCGGCACCAGTGAATCTATCGATAGCGTTCGCTCTATCACTAACCATTCTACAGGTCGCCTGGGGAAAATTATCACTGAAACCTTGCTTGCTGCAGGACATGAAGTTTGTTTAATGACAACAAAACGAGCTGTGAAGCCAGAAGCCCATCCCAATCTAAGTATTCGAGAAATTAACAATACCAACGATCTTCTGCTGGAAATGCAAGAACGTGTCAAGGATTATCAGGTCTTGATTCACTCAATGGCTGTATCTGATTACACTCCTGTTTATATGACAGGACTTGAGGAAGTTCAGGCTAGCTCCAATCTAGAAGAATTTTTAAGCAAGCAGAATCATCAAACTAAGATTTCTTCAACTGATGAGGTTCAGGTTTTATTCCTGAAAAAAACACCCAAAATCATCTCTCTAGTCAAGGAATGGAATCCTGCTATTCATCTGATTGGTTTCAAACTGCTAGTTGATGTTAACGAAGATCATCTGGTTGACATTGCTAGAAAAAGTCTTATTAAGAACCAAGCAGACTTAATCATTGCAAATGATCTGACTCAAATCTCAGCAAATCAACACCGTGCAATCTTTGTTGAAAAATATCAGCTTCAAACAGTTAACACTAAACAAGAAATTGCAGAACTCCTCCTTGAAAAAATTCAAACCTATCATTCATAGAAAGGAAAGCTATGGCAAATATTCTCTTGACTGTAACGGGGTCAATCGCCTCTTATAAGTCGGCAGATTTAGTCAGTTCTCTAAAAAAACAAGGCCATCAGGTCACTGTCTTAATGACTCAGGCTGCTACAGAGTTTATCCAACCCTTGACACTACAGGTCTTATCACAGAATCCTGTCCACTTGGATGTCATGAAGGAACCCTATCCTGATCAAGTCAATCATATCGAACTTGGAAAAAGCAGATTTATTTATCGTGGTCCCTGCAACTGCTAACACTATTGCAAAACTAGCCCACGGCTTTGCAGATAACATGGTGACCAGTACAGCTCTAGCCTTGCCAAGTCATATTCCCAAACTCATCGCACCTGCTATGAATACAAAAATGTATGACCATCCAGCAACCCAGGCTAATCTGAAAACATTAGAAAGCTACGGCTATCAGCTGATTGCTCCTAAGGAATCCCTACTAGCTTGTGGAGACCATGGACGAGGAGCTTTAGCCGACCTCACAATTATTTTAGGAAGAATAAAGGAAACTCTCGATGAAAAAACGCTCTAATATTGCACCCATTGCTATCTTTTTTGCAACCATGCTTGTGATTCATTTTCTAAGCTCACTTATCTTTAACCTTTTCCCATTCCCAATCAAACCGACCATCGTTCATATTCCTGTCATTATTGCCAGCATTATTTACGGTCCACGAGTTGGGGTTACACTTGGATTTTTGATGGGACTACTTAGTTTGACCGTTAATACAATTACGATTCTGCCAACCAGCTACCTCTTCTCACCATTTGTACCAAACGGAAATATCTACTCAGCTATCATTGCCATTGTCCCACGTATTTTGATTGGTTTAACTCCTTATCTAGTCTATAAACTGATGAGAAACAAGACTGGGCTAATCCTAGCTGGTGCCCTTGGTTCACTTACCAACACAGTCTTTGTACTTGGTGGAATTTTCTACCTTTTTGGAAATGTCTTTGATGGTAATATCCAAAAACTCCTAGCAACTGTTATCTCAACAAATTCAATTGCCGAATTAGTTATTTCTGCAGTTCTTACTCTAGCTATTGTTCCACGACTACAAACTTTGAAGAAATAAAAACAATCTCCGCTTTCATGCTTGAAGGTGGAGATTTTGCTTGATGTAGTTTGGATTTTTAGTGAAATGTTTACGAGTCTTTAATTAAAAAAATGACTTATAAACCTAAGTAAATCCTTGCTTAATTGCCTTGTTTATTGTACTATACTAGTGTATATACAGATAAAAAGGAGATTCTTATGAATACACGGAAAAAGACACAATTTATGACAATGACTGCCCTCTTAACGGCTATTGCAATCTTGATTCCAATTGTTATGCCTTTTCAAGATTGTCATTCCACCTGCTTCTTACACTTTGGGGAGCCACATTGCTATTTTTATAGCCATGTTCTTGTCACCCTTGATGGCAGTTTTTGTCATCCTAGCCTCAAGTTTTGGATTTTTGATGGCTGGCTATCCTATGGTTATCGTTTTTCGAGCTTTTTCACATATCTTTTTCGGGACTTTGGGAGCTCTTTACCTACAAAAATTCCCCGATACCCTAGATAAACCAAAATCTTCTTGGATATTTCAATTTTGTTTTGGCTGTCGTTCATGCCCTTGCTGAAGTATTAGCCTGTGTCCTTTTTTACGCAACTTCTGGTACCAATGTAGAAAATATGTTCTATGTTCTGTTTGTGCTAGTTGGATTTGGCACAATTATCCATAGTATGGTAGACTATACATTAGCACTAGCTGTCTATAAAGTGCTTCGAAAACGCCGTTAAGTTAAAAGGAAGAACTATGACAAAAGATCGCAAACAAGCCCTGCTCCAACTCTTGAAAGAATCCCCTAAAGCCCTCAATGGCCAAAGTTTGGCGGAACATTTTCATGTCACACGTCAGGTAATTGTACAGGACATTGCAATTTTGAGAGCCGATGGCGCTCCTATCCTATCCACCAATCGTGGTTACATCTATAAGCAAATCGATACCAATCCTTATGTCCATAAACTTTTCAAAGTGAAACATGAAGTTGAAGAAATCGGTCAGGAACTCTTTGCTATCGTCGATAATGGAGGGCGTGTCCAGAATACCTTGATTGACCATCCCGTTTATGGAGAAATTGAAACCTTGCTTAAACTGTCTTGTCGCCGAGACGTTCAACATTTTCTAGAACAAGTCGAACACTCTGACTTTAGACCTCTATCTGAATTAACAGATGGCATCCATTACCACCTAGTCGAAGCTGAAACACAACAAGACCTCCACTATATCGAGGAGGCCTTGAATCAGCTTGGTTATTTAGTGAAAGACTAGAAGATTTTCTTTTCCCAGCCATCTTCTGTACGGTGGTGATAGAAAAACTCTGATTTGTCCGGAGCTTCCATCATTTCCATCAAAGGTAACATATCATAGGCCAGATCCAAATTTGGAATCTGGTCTTTTGAATCCCAGAAACTTCTCCAAATCCAAAAGATTTGAGACTTTTATATGGAGAATCAGCTATAGCAGGCTCTAAAGACTATTCGCTTGATTTTATATTGAAAAAGTTTTCTCCATAATTTTTCACAATTTCATTCCCTTAATTTTCTTTTCTAGCAATAAACACACCATATTCTTTAGGAATAATTAACATACCCTTATAAAAATGTGCTTCTAATCTTTTACGAATGACTTTTTCTTCTAGCGAACCTATTTCTGAAATTCCTTTAAAGGATTGGATGTATTTAACTAGGTCATCTATACTAGTTACCTGTAACTCATCATCATAGAGTAATGTATCGACAGAGTTAAAATACTTACTCAGGTGCCTTTGCCATTTTGTAAAGTAAATGTTTTATTTTCCAAATCTTGGTTAACCTCATCTTTAAATAACTTGCCAAATAATCTACAACTCCATTTTCACCAAATGTAGCACAGTAAAAATTGCCGCCTGTTTTTAAGACTCTATTCATCTCAGAGAGAGCTTTATGAATATCATTTACATGATGTAAAAGCATATTAGCAATAACAATATCAAATGTTTCATTCTCAAAAGAAATCTTTTGAATATCCATTATTTCATAGTTGACATTGTCTCTATTTCCAATCACTGACTTCGTTGTTTTAACCATATCTTTAGAAAAATCTGTAATAACCAACTGCTTCATTTTATCTATAGAATCACTATTACTTTTCCACAGTTCTCCTGTACCACATCCCAATTCTAGAATCTTTACTTCATTAGTGATTTGGTAGTTGGAAAAATATCAATTATTAAATCCTAATTTATTTTTTTGAATACTTTCTTATGTATGTTTACTCTAATATCAAGATTATCTTGTTTTTGCATATTGTTCAATTACTTTATCATCCATTTTCTAGTACTTCCTTTCATATCTTAAGATTATACCATAAAAAAACAATCTCTGATTTCAGAATTGAAGGTAGAGATTGTTCAAAATATAGATAGAAAAGAATAATAAGAATTTTAGAAATAATCAGTTGGCTTACTTCGCCATACTTAGCCTATATTCAGTACCTTCCTTTAAAAGATAACACATATCAACTAATCATAGAACTAAAAAATTTTCTTTTCCCAATCGTCTTCTGTACAGCGAGGGTAGAAAAATTCAGACTTGTCCGGAGCTTCCATCATTTCCATCAAAGGTAACATATCATAGGCCAGATCTAAGTTTGGAATCTGGTCTTTTTGCACCCATGAAACTTCGCCTTCATCTGAAGAGCGAAGAGTACCAGAAAACTCAGTCGCCTTATAACAAATGACAATATAGCGCCCATCTGTATCCATAGGCCAGTTCTTGATACCGACAAGTTGGGGACTTTTGATAGTCAATCCAGTTTCTTCATAGATTTCACGAATGACAGACTCTGCGAGAGCTTCTCCATTTTCTACATGACCTCCAGGAAAGGCATAACCAGACCAGCGATACTTTTCAGGAGAGCGATACTGCATAACCACGCGCTGGGTTTCGAGGTCTTCAATCAGACAAATGTTTGTTAAAATCGTTAATTGGGAACGGGACATAAATTTACTCGCTTTCTAATTTATTAAATTTTCAGACTTGGTACCAGAGCCATTAGCTTTTACTTTTTAAAATTATTTAGAATAGAATACCATCCGTTTTTCCTTTATAGGCTTTCCAAGTTCAAGTATTTTTTCTTGTCCATCAAAAGTAAAACCTATTTTTTGATAGAAAGCAATGGCTCGCTTATTATCTTTCAATACCCATAAGAAAATTTCAGAAAAATAATCAAGAGCTGTTAAAGCTGCTTTCATTAACTTTTGTGCGATTCCTTTTCCGTAATAGTCTTTTAAAACATATAAGGCAATAATTTCACCAGCTTGAATAGTCTCACCACGAAAGTTGCCATAACTGATAAAACCAACTACCTTCAGGCCATCTATCGCAATCAATGTATTTTCTGGATACTTTTGACTAAAGAATCGACATCTTTCTAATGTCATTGTCTCCTGAAATTCTGCAGGCAAAAGGTCATCATAAGCCTCTCTCCACGTTTGCCAGTGAACGAGTGATTTACCTTCTATCTCTTCAGGAGTTTCCATTGATTTGATAATAATCGTCATTTATTTTCTTCTCCTTAATCCAACGCCTTGACTTCCAGCATCATATCACGAATCTGGGCTGCTAGTTCAAAGTCAAGCACTTCGACAGCTTCTTGCATTTGTTTCTCTAGTTTCTTGACGAGTTCTTTGCGTTCTTGTTTGTTGAGGCTATTGATATCGACTTCCTTGTCCTCTTCCTTAGCAACTGCCTTGGTCACAGCAATCAGATCACGGATTTCTTTCTTGATTGTCTGAGACACGATACCATGCTCTTCATTATAAGCCATCTGGATTTTGCGACGACGGGCCGTTTCATCAATGGCACGCTGCATGGACTGGGTAACTGTGTCAGCATACATAATCACATGACCTTCGCTGTTACGAGCAGCGCGACCAATAGTCTGGATAAGACCACGCTCATTACGGAGGAAAGCCTTCCTTGTCAGCATCGAGTATCGCAACTAAGCTAACCTCTGGAACGTCAATCCCTTCACGAAGCAGGTTAATTCCGACCAAAACATCAAAGACACCCAAACGAAGGTCACGGATAATCTCTGTCCGTTCCAAGGTCTTGATATCCGAGTGCATATACTTGACCTTGATGCCCATTTCCTTGAAGTAGTCGGTTAAGTCCTCTGCCATTTTCTTAGTCAAAGTGGTGATAAAGGTACGCTCATTCTTCTCAACACGTGCATTGATTTCACCCAAGAGATCATCAATCTGTCCCATGGTTGGACGGACTTCTACCTCAGGATCCAATAGCCCTGTCGGACGAATGATTTGCTCAATCACGGTCTCAGTCTGTTCATTTTCATAGTCACCAGGTGTCGCTGAAACGTAAACAATCTGATGAACATGGCTTTCAAACTCCTCCCGACGGAGAGGACGATTGTCCAGAGCAGACGGCAAACGGAAACCATAATTAACCAACATTTCCTTTACGCGAGCGGTCTCCATTGTACATGCCCTTGATTTGTCCCCATGGTCATGTGACTCTCGTCAATCATGATTAAGAAATCATCTGGGAAGAAATCAAGAAGCGTATAAGGAGGCTCTCCTTCGCTACGTCCATCCATGTGGCGTGAGTAGTTCTCAACTCCGTTGGTATAGCCCATCTCACGTAACATTTCAATATCATACTCTGTCCTCTGTTTCAAACGTTGGGCTTCTAACAGTTTACCTTCCTTCTCAAACACTGCTAGCTGTTCTTCTAATTCTGCTTGAATCTTGGCAATGGCAACTTCCATATGATCGTCATTGGTCACAAAGTGAGTAGCTGGGAAAATCGCTAAATGATCCACTTCTCCCAATACTTGACCAGTCAGGGCCTCAACCTCACGAATACGGTCAATTTCGTCTCCAAAAAATTCTACTCGAAAGGCATGCTCATCACGAGAAGCTGGGAAAATCTCCACCACATCCCCACGCACACGAAATCTTCCCCGTTGGAAATCAATATCATTACGTTCAAACTGGATATCCACCAAGTCATTCAAGAGTTTATCACGAGAAATTTCAAGACCTGGACGGAGACTAACGACACTATCAGCGTATTCCTTGGGCGAACCCAAACCATAGATACAAGAGACTGAAGCCACGACAATGACATCATTACGCTCCAGAAAGAGCTGAAGTCGCTGAGTGGCGAGCTTGTCAATCTCATCGTTAACAGAGCTATCCTTTTCAATATAGGTATCGCTAGAAGGGACATAGGCCTCAGGTTGGTAATAATCATAGTAAGATACGAAATACTCAACTGCATTTTCAGGGAAAAATTCCTTAAACTCCCCATAGAGCTGTCCTGCTAGAGTTTTATTGTGGGCAATGACCAGAGTTGGGTTTATTGACTTTGGAAATGACCTGACTCATGGTATAGGTCTTCCCTGTTCCAGTCGCTCCCATCAGAATCTGAGCTTTTTCTCCACCCTCGATATTATCTACCAACTGCTCGATAGCTTGGGGTTGATCTCCTGATGGTTGATATTTTGATACTAGTTTAAATTGATTATCTGTAATGCGATTGATCATAAGAATCCTCTCTCCATGTGCTATTCCTATTTTAGCATACTTGTAGCATTTTCACGAAGAAAAGGACGGACCGAAGTCACATCCTTTCATTTTCTTTCTTTAATTGATAAGCGAGATAGACAATCAGCAGTAACAAAACCAGACTTGTCATGATAGAACCTTCTATCCCAAAAGAACCACCTGATAGCCAATCTTGATCGCCTTGTGGTAAAAAGGTCATCAGAGACGTTCCTGATGGTTGACCACTAACTAAAATCCCAAAGAGATTTGCCCTGAGCAAAATTCCAAGCCCCATGAATACCTGCAACACCCCAAACTGTATCGGTTTTGAGAAGGTAAAGAGCCATGGCAACTCCGAATAAAAAGAGATTCACTAGAGATAGAGGTGTTAGACCAGAATTGCCCATATGAAGCAGGGTAAAGAATAGGCTAGATATAAGAACAGCAAGTTTTAGATTGGTTCTTGAGGCCAATTGAGGAAGGAGCCAAGCACGGGACACCACTTCTTCTGCTGTCCCCTGTAAAATCCAAAATGGGATAGTAAAGACGACAAAGGAAATGGAATAAAGATTCAAGTGAATAGACTCAAAACGATATTGACCTAAGACCACCAAACCTAACAAGGTCAGAAGAAAAAGTGCCAGGCCTAGACCAAATCCTTTAAAAAGATTGCTGAGGAAATTCTCTCTATAAAATCCCAAGGTTCGAATAGGTCTTTTCTCAACTTTTCTTGTCCATCTGAACACAGTATTGAGAATAAAGCCAAAGGACAGCAATGATAAAATTAAACTAAAGTCACTTGTTTTATCCATCAAGCTCTGCTGCAAGGTCTGCAAGTAAGTTGCAAGATTTTGACCAGTCTCTCCAAAATTTCTAGCAAGTCCGATGAGAGCTAACAAACTAATACCATACAAAGTATAAGCCACCAACTCTCCTATGAAGACAAAAATAAAGGCAAACAAGAGGCTTGTGTAAATATTAAACTCATTTTGTGAAGCTTGGAAGTCTTTAAATATTCTTTTTGTCCTTCATATCCTCTGTCCTCTTTTTCTTCTATCATATACTATTATTATAGCACTTTTATAGTAGCAATTCAAGAAAAGAAAAGAAAATATAGATGTTATATTTTCTAACATAAAAGCTCCTAGATTTGCATTTTTTAGTTTTTTCTGATATAATGGGAAAATATTCGGAAAAGGAGACTAAAAATGAAGAAAAAATTTCTAGCATTTTTGCTAATTTTATTCCCAATTTTCTCATTAGGTATTGCAAAAGCTGAGACGATTAAGATTGTTTCTGATACCGCCTATGCACCTTTTGAGTTTAAAGATTCAGATCAAACTTATAAAGGAATTGATGTTGACATTATCAACAAAGTTGCTGAGATTAAAGGATGGAACATTCAGATGTCCTATCCTGGATTTGACGCAGCGGTAAATGCGGTTCAAGCTGGTCAAGCTGACGCTATCATGGCAGGAATGACAAAAACTGCAGAACGTGAAAAAGTTTTCACCATGTCTGATACTTACTATGATACAAAAGTTGTCATTGCAACTACAAAGTCACACAAGATTAGTCAGTATGACCAATTAAAGGGTAAAACTGTTGGTGTTAAAAACGGAACTGCTGCTCAACGTTTCCTTGAAAGTATCAAAGATAAATACGGCTTTAGTATTAAAACATTTGACACTGGTGATTTGATGAACAACAGCTTGACTGCTGGTGCCATTGATGCCATGATGGATGACAAACCTGTTATCGAGTATGCTATCAACCAAGGTCAAGACCTCCATATTGAAATGGATGGGGAAGCTGTAGGTAGTTTTGCTTTCGGTGTTAAAAAAGGAAGCAAATACGAGCACCTGGTTACTGAATTTAACCAAGCCTTGGCTGAAATGAAAAAAGATGGTAGTCTTGATAAAATCATCAAGAAATGGACTGCTTCATCATCTTCAGCAGTGCCAACTACAACTACTCTAGCAGGATTAAAAGCCATTCCTGTTAAGGCTAAATACATCATTGCCAGCGATTCTTCTTTTGCACCTTTTGTTTTCCAAAATTCAAGCAACCAATTTACTGGTATTGATATGGAATTGATTAAGGCAATCGCTAAGGACCAAGGTTTTGAAATTGAAATTACTAACCCTGGTTTCGATGCTGCTATCAGCGCTGTCCAAGCTGGCCAAGCAGATGGTATCATTGCTGGTATGTCTGTTACAGATGCTCGTAAGGCAACTTTTGACTTCTCAGAATCCTACTACACTGCTAATACTATCCTCGGTGTCAAAGAATCAAGCACCATTGCTTCTTATGAAGATTTGAAAGGGAAGACAGTCGGTGTTAAAAACGGAACTGCTTCTCAAACCTTCCTAACAGAAAATCAAAGCAAATACGGTTACAAAATCAAAACCTTTGCTGATGGTTCTTCAATGTATGACAGTTTAAATACTGGTGCCATCGATGCCGTTATGGATGATGAGCCTGTTCTCAAATATTCTATCAGCCAAGGGCAAAAATTGAAAAACCCCAATCGCTGGAACTCCAATCGGTGAAACAGCCTTTGCCGTTAAAAAAGGAGCAAATCCAGAATTGATTGAAATGTTCAACAACGGACTTGCAAACCTTAAAAGCAAACGGAGAATTCCAAAAGATTCTTGATAAATACCTAGCTAGCGAATCTTCAACTGCATCAACAAGCACTGTTGATGAAACAACTATCTGGGGCTTGCTTCAAAACAACTACAAACAACTCCTTAGCGGGACTTGGTATCACTCTTGCTCTAGCTCTTATCTCATTTGCTATTGCTATTGTTATCGGGATTATCTTCGGTATGTTTAGCGTTAGCCCATACAAATCTCTTCGTGTGATTTCTGAGATTTTTCGTTGACGTTATCCGTGGTATTCCTTTGATGATTCTTGCAGCCTTCATCTTCTGGGGAATTCCAAACTTCATCGAGTCTATCACAGGCCAACAAAGTCCAATTAACGACTTCGTAGCTGGTACTATTGCCCTCTCACTCAATGCGGCTGCTTATATCGCTGAAATCGTTCGTGGTGGTATTCAGGCCGTTCCAGTTGGCCAAATGGAAGCCAGCCGAAGCTTGGGTATCTCTTATGGAAAAACCATGCGTAAGATTATCTTGCCACAAGCAACTAAATTGATGTTGCCAAACTTTGTTAACCAATTCGTTATCGCACTTAAAGATACAACTATCGTATCTGCTATCGGTTTGGTTGAGCTCTTCCAAACTGGTAAGATCATCATCGCCCGTAACTACCAAAGTTTCAAGATGTATGCTATCCTTGCTATCTTCTATCTTGTAATTATCACACTTTTGACTAGACTAGCGAAACGCTTAGAAAAGAGGATTCGTTAATGGCAAAATTAAAAATTGATGTAAATGACTTACATAAGCAATATGGAAAAAATGAGGTTTTAAAAGGAATCACGACTAAATTCTATGAAGGAGATGTTGTTTGTATCATCGGTCCTTCAGGTTCTGGTAAGTCAACCTTTCCTCCGTAGCCTCAATCTTCTAGAAGAAGTTACTAGTGGTCACATCACTGTGAACGGCTATGACTTAACTGAAAAAACAACCAACGTTGACCACGTTCGTGAAAATATCGGAATGGTATTCCAACACTTCAACCTCTTCCCTCATATGTCTGTATTAGACAACATCACCTTTGCTCCTATTGAGCACAAGTTGATGACTAAGGAAGAAGCTGAGAAATTGGGAATGGAGTTGCTTGACAAGGTTGGGCTAGCAGATAAAGCTAATGCTAACCCAGATAGCCTATCAGGTGGTCAAAAACAACGTGTGGCCATCGCTCGTGGACTAGCAATGAATCCAGACATCATGCTCTTTGATGAACCAACTTCTGCCCTTGACCCTGAGATGGTCGGAGACGTACTAAACGTTATGAAGGAATTGGCTGAGCAAGGTATGACCATGATTATCGTAACCCATGAGATGGGATTTGCTCGTCAGGTTGCTAACCGCGTTATCTTTACTGCAGATGGTGAATTCCTTGAAGACGGAACACCTGACCAAATCTTTGATAACCCACAACACCCACGTCTGAAAGATTTCTTGGACAAGGTCTTAAACGTCTAAACCTAAAACTGTAAGGATTTCCTTGCAGTTTTTTTCTATCTCGTATTGGATTTTTTGATTTTTCGGAAAATTATGTTAGAATTAAGTTTATGAAATGAGATTTCCTCATACCTAGCAAGACTAGGAATAAAAATAGAAATTAGGTAGCTAGATGTCATCTAAGGTTATTGTTACAATTTTCGGTGCGAGTGGAGACCTGGCTAAACGCAAGCTCTACCCTTCCCTATTTAGACTATATAAATCCGGCAATCTTTCCAAGCACTTTGCCGTCATTGGAACTGCCCGTCGCCCTTGGAGCAAGGAATATTTTGAATCTGTAGTGGTTGAATCTATCCTTGATTTGGCAGATAGTACCGAACAGGCTCAGGAGTTTGCTAGCCACTTCTACTATCAAAGCCATGATGTCAATGATACAGAACACTACATTGCTCTACGTCAATTGCAGGCTGAGCTAAATGACAAGTACCAAGCTGAACACAACAAGCTCTTCTTCTTGTCTATGGCTCCTCAATTTTTTGGAACTATTGCCAAACACCTCAAGTCTGAAAACATTGTGGATGGTAAAGGTTTTGAGCGTTTAATCGTTGAAAAACCATTTGGTACAGATTACGCAACTGCAAGCAAGTTGAATGACGAACTCCTAGCAACATTTGACGAAGAACAAATTTTCCGTATCGACCATTATCTTGGTAAGGAAATGATCCAAAGCATCTTTGCAGTTCGCTTTGCAAACCTGATTTTTGAAAACGTTTGGAACAAGGACTTTATCGATAATGTTCAAATTACCTTTGCAGAGCGCTTGGGTGTTGAAGAACGTGGAGGCTACTATGATGAATCTGGTGCCCTCCGTGACATGGTACAGAACCACACTTTGCAACTTCTTTCTCTTCTTGCCATGGACAAGCCAGCAAGTTTCACAAAAGATGAGATTCGGGCTGAAAAGATTAAGGTCTTTAAAAACCTCTATCATCCAACTGATGAAGAACTTAAAGAACACTTTATCCGTGGTCAATACCGTTCTGGTAAGATTGATGGTATGAAGTATATCTCTTATCGTAGCGAGCCAAATGTAAATCCAGAATCTACAACTGAAACCTTTGCATCTGGTGCTTTCTTTGTAGACAGTGATCGATTCCGTGGTGTTCCTTTCTTCTTCCGTACTGGTAAACGTCTGACTGAAAAAGGAACTCATGTCAACATTGTCTTTAAACAAATGGACTCTATCTTTGGAGAACCACTTGCTCCAAATATTTTGACTATCTATATCCAACCAACAGAAGGTTTCTCTCTTAGCCTAAATGGGAAGCAAGTAGGAGAAGAATTTAACTTGGCTCCCTAACTCACTTGATTACCGTACAGATGCGACCGCAACTGGTGCTTCTCCAGAACCATACGAGAAATTGATTTATGATGTCCTAAACAACAACTCAACTAATTTTAGCCACTGGGATGAAGTTGGTGCGTCATGGAAATTGATTGACCGTATCGAAGACCTTTGGGCTGAAAATGGTGCCCCACTTCATGACTATAAAGCTGGAAGCATGGGTCCTCAAGCCAGCTTTGACTTACTTGAAAAATTCGGTGCCAAATGGACTTGGCAACCAGATATCGCTTATCGTCAAGATGGTCGTTTAGAATAAAAAATCCTGCAAGATTGCCTTGCAGGATTTTTGCTTCTGATTAGATTAAGCCTTCCAAGAGACCCTTCATAAAGTTTTCTGAGTTAAACTCTCCAATATCATCGATTTTTTCACCAAAACCAATCAATTTTACAGGAATATTGAGTTCTTCTCGGATAGCTAGAACAACACCACCTCGAGCAGTTCCATCAATCTTAGTCAAGACGATTCCTGTCAAAGGGGTAATTTTTGAAAATTCTTTGGCCTGTACCAAGGCATTCTGACCTGTTGATGCATCAAGAGCCAAGAAGGTTTCGTGAGGTGCTTCAGGTACAACACGTTTGATGATACGACCAATCTTTTCCAACTCGGCCATGAGGTTGTCCTTATTTTGCAAACGACCAGCAGTATCAATCATGAGAATATCGATACCTTCAGACACGGCACGTTCCATGCCATCAAAGACAACACTGGCTGGATCGGCTTTTTCAGGTCCAGTCACAACTGGAACATCCACACGACGGCCCCATTCAGCTAGCTGGGCTACTGCACCCGCACGGAAGGTATCTGCTGCAACCAACATGACCTTCTTACCAGCTTGTTTGTAGCGGTGGGCTAGTTTTCCGATAGAAGTTGTTTTCCCAACACCATTCACACCAACAAAGAGCATGACTGTCAAGCCATCTTGGAAGTGGATGCGTTCATCATAGTTGCCATCCTTTTCATAAAGCTCAACCAATTTCTCAATAATGACACGGCGAAGTGCATCTGGTTTCTTGGCGTTTTCAAGCTTAGCCTCATAGCGTAATTCTTCGGTTAAGTTTGAAGCTACCTGCACACCGACGTCGCTCATGATCAGCAGTTCTTCCAGTTCCTCGAAAAATTCTTCGTCAACAGAGCGGAAGTTGGCAAAAAAGGCGTTCAAGCGGGCACCGAAGCCTGTGCGAGTTTTCTTAAGACTGCGGTCATATTTTTCCTGAACAGTTTCTTCTGCTTGAGACGTTTCTGGTTCAAGTACTTCAGAACTATTTTCTTCTACACTCTCTGAGAGCTCAGGATTCTCTTCAACTGTAACTTCTTCTGAGTTTGGTAATTCTTCTATTTCTTCTTGAGAAACCTCTACAGCTGACTCTGAATTCAGACTTTCTTCAACTGTGTCTTGATTTTCCTCTTCTTCAAACACAGCTTCTTCAGAACTTTCAACCTCTGCTTCTTCTTGAGGAACTTCCTCAGCTTCTGTGAAGGCAGGATCAGTATCTTCAGACAAATCAAGATTTTCTAGAGCTTCTTTTACAACTTCTTCGATTTTAGGTTCTTCTTTTTTTTTCCGAATAGACGGTCAAATAATCCCATATCTTAGTTCTCCTTTAGTACATATTCTTCGATAGCCCAAGCGACAGCCTCTTCATCGTTGGTCATTGGAGTCACTACATTTGCGACTGCTTTGACTTCGGGAACAGCGTTTTGCATGGCAACACCAAGTCCTGCCCATTCAATCATAGAGAGGTCATTAGCCTCGTCACCACAGGCCATAACTTGACTTTGGTCGATTCCAAGATGGCTGATTAGTTTTGCCAAGCCCGTTGCTTTATGAACATTCTTTGGTGACCACTCTAGCAACATTTCACGTGATTTAAAAATTTCATATTGGTCAAACAATTCTGGAGAAATCTTCTGAATGGCTGCATCCAAGGGTTCTTGAGCAAAGGCAGTCACACATTTATTGTAGGTCATCTGACTAGACAAGTCTTCAAAGTCCACTGGAACAAAGGTCAATGCTGGATTGAATTTGGCATAAAGACTTTCTTGGTCCGATTGGATTTGATAAACAGTTCCTTCTGAGATGGCATCAAGAGGCAGTGATAATTTCTCTGTTTCTTCATACAATCGTGCCACATCATCATATGAAAAAACTGTCTTATCAAGGATTTCACCTGTATTTTTCTGAACCAAACCACCATTAAAGGTAATCGTATACTCATCTTCCTGGCCGTCAGTCCCTAGCTCATGAAGAAAGAAATCCATAGCTTTTAAGGGACGACCAGTTGTCAATACGACCTTGATACCACGATCACGCGCAGCTTTCAAGGTTGCCTTGGTGCGATCCGTCAGCCTTTTATCAGTAGTCAGCAAGGTCCCATCCAAGTCCAATGCAATCAATTTTATATCTGCCATTATAAGCCCTCCATATAAGCTATAACCGACTGGTCCTTATGGTGACCAATCACAGTCTCTGCTAATTCTAAAATTTCTGGTCGTGCATTTTCAGGAGCTACAGGATGTCCCACAACCTGCATCATATGCAAGTCATTTAGATTGTCTCCAAAAGCCATGACCTGATCCATTGTGATACCAAGTTTTTTAGCTAATTCAACAATAGCCACACCCTTATCAACATAGTCCAGAACAATATCAATAGATTCAAAACCAGTTGTCATGGCCTTAACACCAGGGACATTTTCATTGACCCAAGCCTCCCCAGCTTCAAGAGTTTCTTCTGTGAAGTTGGTTGTAAATTTAAAAATGTCATCTGTAATATCTTCCAGACTCGCTACTTTTTGGATATTTTCATTATAATGCTGGCTCTGTTTCAAATAGGTCGCATCAACTGTATCTAGAACATATGAACCCTTCTTACCCGTCAAGAGTAGTTTATTGATATCTACATAAGGAGACGTTTTCAGCTTTTCAAAAGTTGAGAGATAAAAGTCACGAGACATAGTCGCTTCATACAAGTCCTGACCTTGATACTCCACTAAACTGCCATTTTCCGCAATGAAATAATGTCATCACGAACATCAGCAAATAATTTTTCTAGTGACAGAAATCCGCGCCCCGAAGCTACCGCAAAGTAAATCCCTTTTTCCTTGTAGGAAGCCAAAAGAGACTTAAGGCGGTCCATATCAAAGCGCCCATTCCCATCTAGGAAGGTTCCATCCATATCCGTTGCTACTAGTTTAATCATAAAATCTTTCTTACTCCGATTAGTAAATCTACCTCCTATTATACCATAGATAAGTAGAAAAAGGACTAGTCTATCAGCTTTGCTTCTCTTTTATCCTTCCCTACTAGCTAGTGCTGTTTCTAACTTTTACTCGTAAAATTAAAATCGTGCAACTTTTTTCAGAAGTTTATTAATGTTTGCTTTCCCTATGTGTTTCATTTATACTAAATAAAAAGGAGAATACTATGTCAGAAACAAATCACGAAATCGATTCAAATTTTGCAGGTCGTTTAAATATCCTGCGTGCGGGCGTTCTTGGTGCCAATGATGGAATTATTTCCATTGCTGGTGTGGTTATCGGGGTTGCCAGTGCTACGAGCAATATCTGGATTATCTTTTTATCAGGATTTGCAGCTATCTTAGCCGGTGCCTTTTCAATGGCTGGTGGAGAATATGTATCCGTTTCAACTCAAAAAGATACCGAGGAAGCAGCCGTTGCGCGTGAGCAAGTCTTGCTAGACCAAGATATGGAACTAGCCAAAAAGTCCCTCTATGCTGCCTATATCCAAAATGGAGAATGCGAAACTTCTGCCCAACTCTTGACCAATAAGGCCTTTCTTAAAAATCCACTCAAGGCTCTGGTAGAGGAAAAATATGGGATTGAGTATGAAGAGTTTACCAATCCTTGGCATGCTGCTATCTCTAGCTTTATTTCTTTTTTCCTTGGTAGCTTACCACCCATGCTTTCAATTACCGTTTTCCCAAGTGAATACCGCATCCCTGCTACTGTCCTTATCGTCGGTGTGGCCCTTCTTCTCACTGGTTACACTAGTGCCAAACTTGGAAAAGCCCCAACCAAAACAGCTATGATTCGAAACCTAGCTATCGGTCTTTTAACCATGGGAGTTACCTTTCTGCTCGGACAACTTTTCAGCATTTAATACTCTTCGAAAATCAAATTCAAACCACGTCAGCTTCGCCTTGCCGTATATATGGTTACTGACTTCGTCAGTTCTATCTGCAACCTCAAAGCAGTGCTTTGAGCAACCTGCGGCTAGCTTCCTAGTTTGCTCTTTGATTTTCATTGAATATAAAATACAAGAAATACCTCGATTTTGAAGTCGAGGTATCTTTTTTTACATTTGGACAATCTTGCGATAACTTCTTGAAGTAATCATGAAAATCAGCACATAGGCGATGAGGAAGATAGCGCAGATAGACAAGGTCACAATCAACATCATAGTCGTATCCAGTACACCAATCACTTTTAAAATCAGACTAAGCATATGATAGGCAAAGGCTAGATGTATAAAGGCAAAAAGCAAAGGAAGGAAGAAAACAGTTAAAACCTGTTTGTTAATGGTTTGCTTGATTTGCTTTTGATCTAAACCAACTTTCTGCAAGATAATAAAGCGCTCACGGTCTTCATAGCCTTCAGAAATTTGCTTGTAGTAGATGACCAGAACGGTTCCGACCATAAAGATAATGGATAGGAAAATACCAATAAAGAAGACACCGCCAAAGAGGACACTCATTTGAGCACCAGCATCTGCTAGAGTGCTACCATACACATAGTTACCTTCAGTGTTTAATTGAGCATTAAACTTTTGTAAGTATTTTTCATATTCTTCAGCGACTTTTAGTTGCTCTTCTTCACTGATACTTACATTCATACCACCGTAAAACTGATTATAGATAGCCGAATCTGGGAATTGGTCCAAAAAGGCTTGTAAATTAGGTACAACAAGGTAATTGTAATCAGAAGTCAAAATATTAAACTGATTTGGAACATGGTTTACAATGAAATCTTTAGTAAATTCTTCTTTTACAGAAAATTGATGATCATTTAGAGTTAGAGTTTTCTGTTCTTTAACTCCCTCATTCTTGGCAAAGAGTCCGACCTCATTTCCTGATAGAGACAGTTTTTGACCAGTCATATTTTCATAATCTTTTTGGTCAAATACCATAAAAATTGTTTTGACTTGGACACGGTTTTGTCCTTTTTCAAAAATGGTTAACTTGCTACCTTCTTGGTTTGCAACACCAAAGTAAGCGTAACGAAGAACTTCTTTCTCTTTAATCTTATAACCTTTATCACTTGCAAACTGGCTCAAGAGTTTGTCCAAGTCTTCTTTTTCAACATTTTGTCCATTAATGCCAAAATCATGAGGATTTAAAACTTTTTTAAAGGATTCTGAAGCATTGAAAATACTAGTCGCTGCTGACATGGTTACCAAAACCATTGTTGACAAAATTGCGATAGTTGCTAGTCCAACCGCATTTTTCTTCATACGGAAAATCAAGTTAGACACTGAGATAAGGTTATTTGGTTGGTAATAATATTTCTTGTTTTTCTTTAAGATTTGTAGGAAAACGGTAATCCCTGCATTGAACAAAAGATAAGTACCAAAGATAACCAGTAAAACAGCTAAGAAGAAGGTTGTTAGGGCTGTAAGAGGATCTTTTACTGTAAGAGAAAGATAATAGCCAATCCCTAAACTAATGGAACCAAGAATGGTTTGGAGAGGAAGAAAGCGACCTTTTTTCCTCTCCGCTTGCTTTCTCACGCGAGAGCTGGAGGGCATTCATACGGGCGATTCGAATAGCATTCAGGAACATGAGACCTAGGAAAATCAAACCAAAGACAACAAGTACTGTAATGACAACTTTCATCTGGAAGGTAGCAACTAGTTCAACCTTCAATTTCATCAGTTTGAGCAAGAAGGCGAAAATCAACTTGTCAAACAAGGCTCCAATACCGATACCTGCTCCAACAGTTAGAATCCCAAATACCACTAACTCCTTAAAGGTCATACTGATCAGATGGCGTTTCTCCAAACCCAGCATGCCATAAATCCCTAGTTCCTTGGAACGGTTTTTCATGACAAAACTATTGGCATAGAGGACGATAATGGCTGACGCAAGGGTGACGACAAACATACCAAATCCAAGTGTAGCCTGAATGGTTGTTCCTCCACGGATTTCAGCAATCTTGGGATTGAAGGTTAGAGAGTAAAAAAGATAGGTGACAGTGACTGCCAAGAGAACAGCCAGCGCAAAGGATAGTAGAGTTTGCGGTTTTTAATCAAGTTCGATACCGCTAACTTATTGGTTAATCGAAACATACTAATTCACCTCGCTTGCCATGACAGTCAAGGTATCAGAAATTTCTTGGAACATCTGACGCTCTGTCTTCTCTCCACGGTAGATTTGGTTGTAGAGAATACCGTCCTTAATAAAAAGAACACGTTTAGCCCTGCTGGCCGCTGCCGTTGAGTGGGTTACCATGAGAATGGTTTGGCCGCGCTCATTGATTTCATCAAAGACATCAAGTAAGGCTGCAGATGACTTGGAGTCAAGGGCACCTGTTGGCTCATCGGCTAGGAGAATTTCAGGTTCTGTGATGATGGCACGGGCTACTGCTACACGCTGTTTCTGACCACCTGAAATCTCGTAAGGGTACTTCTCTTGCAATTGGTTGATGCCTAGATTCTCAGCTGTCACCACCAATTTCTTCATCATCTCCGTAATGGGTCTTCTTGACAAGACAAGCGGAAGCAAGATATTGTCTTTTACAGAGAGAGTATCTAGCAAGTTAAAGTCTTGGAAGACAAATCCCAGCTTTTCACGACGGAAGCTAGAAGCCTGTGAATTTTTAATGGTTGCTGTATCAGTTCCATTTAGATAAACCTGACCACGAGTTGGTTTATCCAGCATAGCTAGAATATTGAGAAGAGTTGATTTACCAGAACCAGACTCACCCATGATGGCAACGTAGTCACCCTTTTCGACGGTAAAGTGAATATCCTTAAGGGCTTCTACTTGGTTGCCCTGAAAACGTGTTTTATAAATTTTTTGAACGTGTTTTACATCTAAAAGTGTCATGAGAATCTCCTTTCTTAATATCCCATCAAATGAAATGTTTCTTGCATCATAGCGCATCCCAGTTGAACACGCTCGATATCTTTGTGGCTTGGTTTTTTTGTTTTCTTCTGTAAGATTTGTTTCATGATGTTACTCCTTTGTTCTTTATGAGTCTAGTTTACATCAAAAAAAGACCGCTTGCCATAACCTAACCTTACAAAAGAGACTTTAATCTTACATTTTTGTAAGATTGGGAGGAATTTAGCCATTTCATTAAAAATATTTTACCATAAAAAGAAAGTAAGAAGAAAACCCTTGCAGATACAAGGGTTCAGATTCGTAAATTGACTGCAACGGTCAATAATACATTCATAAACAGTTTGAAGATTCATTCTTTCGTTTGATTATAAATCTATGTCACTAGAACGATTTTCATCTAAACAAAAATCATCTTTAATCAACAAAGTTAATTCTTTTAAATTCACAGCTTCACTTTGGTCAAGTCGGACAGCTTGATTCATTATTAAATCTTCATATAGATTTCGAACAAAGCGACCGTTAGAAAAAAATTGGTGAGATTACTTTTCTAACTTTTCATTAAAATAATTTAATAATACTTCTTTCAACTTGTCATCTATATGGTAGTCGTCTTTTTCTTGCTAATGTTTCAAAAAAATATCTAACAATTCTGTAGAAGAATAATTTTCAAAAATTAATAAAATAATTAAATCGAGATTTCAAACCAGGATTTGATTCAAAGAAATGGTTCATTGGTTCGGTATAACCAGCCACAATAACAATTAAATCATCTCGTGAATCTTCTAAAGCCTTTGTAAGTTCTGTTAAACATTCTCGTCCGTATGAATCAGTATTTTTCATTTTCAGTAATACTATACGCCTCATCAATAAAGAGAACTCCACCTTTTTGCCTTTTCTATGACATTTTTTTAACTTTCAGTGCAGTTTGTCCTTGGTAACCTGCAATTAAATCTGTTCTGGAGACTTCTAAAAAAATGTCCTTTGGATAAAAGTCCCAATTGGTAGTACATTCTTCCAATAATTCTAGCAACAGTTGTTTTTTTCCTGTTCCTGGATTTCCCATAAAAAGCCATGTGTAAAGTTCTTTTAGGAATATTTAAACCAGACTCTTTCCTTTTTTTGACTGAACTTTTTGATAAATAATTAAACGACTAACTTCTTTTTTTACCTTCTCTAAACCTACTAACTGATTTAATTCCACCAAAAGGTCGTCTAAAGATGATTTCTTTTGGTGACTTAGTTCTTTTTCCAAAGTATCAAATAGATAAGTATATCCAAGAAAAACTAGCTAGATTATCAGATAAATCTTTCAATAAAGGTGTAAGCTTGTTTCGTTTATTAATTTGTTGTAATAAAAAAATAGATTTATACAATTCTGCTACTGATTTTTGTATCAGTATGATTTGCTATAATATTATTTACTTTATCAAGATAATTATTTTCTTTTTCCAAAAATAGAAGTCTAATTTCTTTGCACTACAAATTAATTTATCTCGAGAAGTTGACATATCTTACCTCAATAACATGAAAAGCAAGGCAATCACTAACATACCAATAGAAATTCCAGAAACAATAAAGACTGTTAGAAGGCGATTTGAAATAAATTGAATTTGTTGTTTACTTTCATTTAATTCTCTCCTAAGTTGCTCAATTTCTCCAGTATTTGAAACTGGTTCTGAAGGAAGAGTACTTGCGAATTGTTCTAGATTTTCAAGTCTATCATTGAATTTAGAAAGCATTACTTCATGTTTTTTTCGATAGAGTTTTTTTGTTATTTTTCTTCGTTAAGTTTCTCTTTGAACTGCTTAAGAGCTACTAGAGTTGCTTTCTGATTTTCAATCGTCTTTTGAAGACGTTCTTGTTCTCTTATAATTTTTTTATTTGTATGATCAATTGCTGCAACTGAAGATAAAATTGCTTGAATATAATCTTTATCAAGAGCCTCTAAAGCTATATATACTTGACCAAATTCTTCTACCATCTTTTTGTTGTCTCTCATAGAATTTTTGAGAAATAATTTTTGAATTTGCTCAACTAAGGTATTAAACTCATTTCCAGTCACTCCGTGTTCAGCAAATTCAAAACCAAAGAAATCTTCATGAGTTCTAACTCTATCAAAAATAAAGTTCTTCTCCAATCTGCTCAGCAAATTCTTTTAGTTGTTCTTTAGCCTGGTCAAAATCATGTCTACTAATGTTTATTTCAATTGTTTCTTGTTCTTGCTCAAATACTTCTTGTTCCATATTTTTCTCCTTAATCTAATAATTCTTGTAATAAAGTATCAATCTCATCAAAGTCACTTTTATCGTCTCTTGTAGATTCTGCAAAAATATCTGACAGCTTTTCTTTCATCATTGAAGCAGCCATATCGTGTCTTTCCTTAATAGTATTGATAACAGAATCTTTTTCAACTTGTAACTTTATACTCTTAACATCTAATAATTGATCTTGGATTACTAACATTTCATTATTTTGATCAATTTTCTTAGAATTTAGCTCGGAAATTTGTTTATTGACAATTTGCTGATCAATCATTTTTAGTACGAAAGCGCCAATAATTCCTGATAAAGTTGCTCCCATAAATGTTCCAATGACGCTACCGATTGTTCCCAAAAGTGGTATTGAAATAGCCAAAACTGGAAAACTTGCAGTGAGGGATGCTCCTAAAACTTCCCCAACTACAATTGCACCTGTAGCTGTTAAACCCGCAACAATAATTTTTCCAACCTCTAACATCATAATATCAAGGCTTTTATCTTTATTTTCAGGATTATTTATATAATCTATTGCTTCTTTCAAAGATTTCCAACCTTGGTGTATAAAGGTCCAGGCTTTAAGAACTGTATTAATTACAGGTCCAACTATTGCAGACGCAATCATTGTAACTACAGATTTACCGACATTTAATACATGATTTGCTAAGTTATTTACAAAAGATATGATAGCCTCTTTTATTTTATGAATAAAAAGTCGATAAGTTTCTTTCTGTATCTTTTTAGCCAAGAGATAAATTTAGAAATCAATTCTCGCAAAAAAATTCTGATAATAACTGTAAAAAGCGCTGCTTTCAAAAGCTTTTTCCGGAAATTTTTTTAACGCCTCATCACGACGTGATTTTTTTACCTGATTTTATAGCTCGCTTCTCAGCCTCATCTCTCACTCTGTCGTATTCCGTGCGTGCCTCTTTATCTTTCTCTCTTAACTGTTTCTCTTCTTTTGAACTAATATTATGGACTTCTCTAGCATATTGTCCCTTAGAGTTTGGATTATCGAATAATTCTGATGTAGATAAATCTCCCTTCGCTTGATTAACTTCACTCCTAATTTCGTTAAGATTAGCTTTACTATTTGCAAAAGCAATCTGCTCTTCTTTTGTCAAAAAAGCATTTGCTTTTGGATCACGTATAATCTCTCCAGCAGAAACTGTATGATCCATTTGGGTTCCTTTTTCTTTTGAACCTGTTGGCCTTCCGGTGTCAAATGGTTTTCTCGCTTCTTTGGTTAAAGTATTTACAATTTTACCTGAACGAGTTGAGTGTGTTTGAATATTCCCTAAGTTGTCTTTAACAAAATTATTTTGCCAAGTGTCGTATCTTTCTTGATAATTAACATCTCTATTATGGGTTGCAAATTTACCTTTTTCAAAATTTTCAGCAGTTTGTATATGTGCTTCTTTTCGTAAATCTAGGGTTTGTCCGTTGTTCTCTTTAATAAACTCATCACCAATTTGGGCAGCAAGTTGAAGTTGTACTTGCTCCCAGACTATATTCTCAATAGATTCTTGAAGGTATTCATTATTTTGTAATTTTTTTCCCTATCTAAATCAATTTTTTTCTATATCTTTAATAAGATCTTTGAGATTATTTTTCTAGAGAATTTTCTAAATTAAGCAATTCGTCGTATTCAATCTCAATATTTGATGATCGTAATGCGAGTAACTCATTCTCATTAGCCATAATACATTTCCTGTCAAATTATTTTTATACGCTTATTATACCATTTAGGCATAGATTCTGACAAGATGAAAAAAAGCCTTGTCTTTTATAAAACAAAGCTTATTTCATTATTTACCTCACCAAAACCAGCCTTCATTGTCGTCAATAGCTTGGGCTTCTTTGCGTTTACGTGGGCCTGTTCCGTACATTTCTGCTTCGATTTCTTCCTTGGTAGGCATGATAGAAGCTAGGATGATATAGATAATCACGCCAAGTCCAAAGTTTGCGACTGTAAAAATGGCAAATAAGAAACGAACAAGGGTAACATCAAAGTTCCACTTGTCTGACAGACCTGCCAAAACTCCTGAAATCATACGATTTCGTCTCATTTTATAAAATTTTGTATTCATGATTGTTTCCTCTTTCGGTATTCTTACAAGTAGTATAGCATGAATCAGAACTATCATCATCAGTCTGTAGGCCGATTTATGATGACGAGTTTACCTCGACAAAGTCCACAGCGATAGCGTTTGGTATCAATCCTACGCTTGCGCTGATAAGTTTGCTGGCAGGATTGACAACGATAAAGCTTGAGTGGTTTGGAGTTACTATTGGGCAAGGATGGTACAAAGCGTAATCCATCCACTGCTTTCAAAAGTTCCTTAAAATCCCGATCCTTGTGTTGATAGCCCTTCCCTTGAAAATAGAGGTGATAATGACAGAGTTCATGTCGGACAATTTTCCTAAAAACGTCCAACCCCAGTTCCTGATAAACCTTAGGATTAAAATCCAAATGCCCATCTTTGGGGAAAAATCGCCCACCTGTCGAACGTAGACGAGAATTCCACTGGGCTTGATGGATAAAAGGTCTGCCGAAGTCTTCTAGTGAAACCTGCTTAACGTAATCAGTCAGTTTCATTTGGAGCGAGAAGCGACAGATTGACTTTTTCACGTTCAGTATCAATTTTCTTGACCCAAACCGTTACCAAATCACCAACGGATACCACTTGGCTGGGATGCTGATAAACTTCCGACTCATATGGGAAATATGAATTAGACCGTCTTCGTGAATTCCAATGTCAACGAAGGCACCAAAGTCAACTACATTACGCACCACACCCTCTAGCTTCTGACCAACCACTAGATCCTTGATATCTAGGACATCTTGGCGAAGCACAGGTGCGTCAAAGGAATCACGGAAATCTCGACCTGGTTTGAGAAGGTCAGCAATGATATCTTTAAGGGTTTCTGGACCAAGTTCTAGTTCTTGCGCCATTTCCTTGACTGAAAGGGACTTGAGTTTGCTTTGGGCTTCTTCATTCAAGTCTGTAATGTCCAAACGTTTGAAAAGTTCCTTAACGGCAGCGTAATTTTCTGGGTGAACTCCTGTATTATCAAGGATATTGCTACTTTCAGGGATACGGAGGAAACCAGCAGACTGCTCAAATGCCTTGGCCCCCAGACGAGGAACTTTCTTGATTTGGGCGCGTGAAGTGATTTTTCCCTCTTCCTCACGGTATTTGACAATATTTTCAGAAATAGTTTTATTAAGTCCAGCGACATGGGAAAGAAGAGCTGGGCTGGCTGTATTGACATTGACACCGACTTGGTTAACCACTGTATCGACAACAAAGTCCAGACTTTCAGACAGTTTCTTCTGGCTGACATCATGCTGGTACTGACCAACGCCGATTGACTTAGGATCGATTTTAACCAACTCTGCAAGAGGATCTTGCAAACGACGGGCAATAGAGATGGCAGAGCGTTTTTCAACGGTCAAGTCTGGAAACTCCTGACGAGCAAGTTCACTGGCAGAATAGACCGAAGCACCACTTTCATTGACAATGACATAACTAACCTCAGGAAAATCTTTAAGAACTTCCGCCACAAAGGCTTCACTTTCACGACTGGCCGTCCCATTTCCAATGGCAATAATTTCTACACTGTATTGACCAATCAAGTCTGCCAAATCTTTCTTAGCTTCTTCTATTTGACGAACTGATGCTGGTTTGACAGGATAAATGACCTGAGTTGTCAGCATTTTTCCTGTTGTATCCACGACAGCTAGCTTGGCACCTGTACGAAAGGCAGGGTCAAATCCTAGAACCACGCGCCCTTTCAGTGGAGCAACCAAGAGGAGATTGCGTAGGTTGTCAGAAAAGAGTTGGATAGCTCCTTCTTCTGCTTTCTCAGTTAGTTCTGTCCGAATACGACGCTCGATAGCAGGCAAGACTTTTTTCTTAACAGATTGCTGAACTACCTCATCTATGTAGGCATTTTTTACCTTAAAACGAGCAGCAAAGAAGGCAAGAATACGGTCTGTCGCATGTTCAAAACCGACCTTCAAGACACCAAGTTTCTCCCCACGATTGAGGGCCAAGGTACGATAACCCTGCATATTTCCAACAGTCTCAGAAAAATCATAATAAATCTGAAAAACCTGCTTTTCATCAAGACTTTCATCCTTGACTTGAGAAGTGAGTTTAGAGTGTCTCAGAACTTCCTGATAAGTCATGGAACGCAAGGCCACATCTTCCGATAAGGCTTCGACCAAGATATCAACTGCACCAGCCAAGGCTTCCTTACCAGTCGCAAATCCTTCACAGACGAACTTTTCAGCTTCCTTCTCTAAGCCCGCTACATTCTGCAAAATCAAGCGAGCAAGTGGAAAGAGCCCGGCTTCACGGGCAATAGTTGCCTTGGTCCGACGCTTTTCCTTGTATGGAAGATAGAGTTCTTCTACATCAGCTAGTTTCGGCAGCTAAGATAGCTTCTTCCAACTCCTTGGTCAGCTTGCCTTGTTCTTTAATCTTGGCTAAGACAGCTTCCTTACGGTCGTTGAGATTTGTCAGACTTTTATCCAAGTCAATAATAGCCTTAATCGCCACCTCATCCAGACTACCAGTCATGTCCTTGCGATAACGCGCGATAAAGGGAATAGTCGCCCCTTCAGCTGTCAAACTTAGAACAGTATCAATTTGCTTTAACGTCACTCCCAAATCCTGAGAGATTTTTTCATATTTTTTATCCATGAATCTATTATACCACAAGCTGCAAAGCCTTTCTCTAATCCTTTTCAACTATCGAAAAACAAATTAAAAAAACTCCCTTTTCCTCAAAAATAATAGTATAATAGAGGTAGAATTTAGAATCGAGGTATCACTATGGCAGTAAAATTTACAAAAACGGACGACTTGGACAAGATGTTTGAAGAGTTTGCGAAACTCCCTGATTTGAAACAAGTCACTTTCCCAGATGACAAAGAGAAAAAAGCCAAAGCAGAAAAGAAAAACTAGATGACTGCTTTCCAACAACTCCCGTCTAGTGTGCTTCAGACTGGGGCTATTTTTCTCTCCATTATCATTGAAGCCCTACCCTTCGTTCTGATAGGAAGTATTGTCTCAGGACTGATTGAGGTTTATATCACACCTGACAAGGTTTATCATTTTCTCCCTCGAAATCGTTGGGGGAGAATCTTTTTTGGCACCTTCGTTGGGATACTTTTCCCTTCTTGTGAATGTGGAATCGTCCCCATTATCAATCGTTTTCTGGAAAAAAAGGTTCCCAGTTACACGGCCGTTCCCTTTCTCGTAACAGCACCTGTTATCAATCCTATTGTTCTCTTTGCGACCTATTCTGCCTTTGGCAACTCCTTCCATGTCGCTCTGTTACGAGCTCTAGGTTCCGTTGTAGTGGCTGTGATACTTGGGATTTTTCTAGGATTCTTCTGGCAAGAATCGATTCAAAAAGAAAATCGTTTGGCCTGTCATGAACACGATTTTTCTCACTTGAGACCTGCAAAAAAAGTTTTTCAGGTCTTTGTGCAAGCCATTGATGAATTTTTTGATACGGGGCGTTATTTGGTATTTGGTTGTCTCTTCGCCTCTATAATACAGGTCTATGTTCCGACACGGATTCTGACCTCTATCAGTGCGACCCCTCTTTTTGCCATCCTACTCTTGATGCTTTTGGCCTTTCTTCTTTCTCTCTGTAGTGAGGCTGATGCTTTTATCGGAGCTTCTCTTCTCTCGAGTTTCGGCTTGGCACCAGTTCTGGCCTTTCTCGTCATTGGTCCAATGCTGGATATCAAAAATATTCTCATGATGAAAAATTACTTGAAAGCACGATTTATCAGTCACTTCATAACGATTGTGACTCTTGTCGTCTTAGTGTATTCTCTCTTGATTGGAGTCATCCTATGATTCGATTTTTAGTTTTAGCTGGCTATTTTGAACTGACCATTTATCTCCATCTGTCGGGCAAATTAAACCAGTACATCAACATGCACTATTCCTATCTGGCCTATATTTCCATGGTGCTTTCCTTTATCTTGGCTATTGTTCAATTGTATATCTGGATGAAGCAAGTCAAAACCCACAGTCATCTGAATAGCCGATTGACAAAGGTGACGAGTATTGCTCTTCTGGCCATTCCAATTGTAGTCGGCTTAACTTTTCCAACTGTTAGCTTGGATTCTCAGACCGTTTCAGCAAAAGGCTATCATTTCCCCTTATCAGAAGGCACGGATCAAGCCATTCAGACCAGTGAAGGGACTACAAGCCAATATTTGAAACCAGATACCAGTTCTTATTTTTCAAAATCAGCTTATGAAAAGGAAATGCGAACTGCAGCGGATAAATACTTGTCCCAAGATAGCATTTACATTACTAACGAAAACTATATGGAAGTCATGGAGGCTATCTACGACTATCCAGATGAGTTTGAAGGCAAGACAGTCCAGTTTACAGGCTTTGTCTATAACGACCCCAGTCATGCCAATAGCCAATTTCTGTTCCGCTTCGGCATTATTCACTGTATCGCAGATTCTGGTGTCTATGGTTTGTTGACCAAGGGAAATACCCGTCAATATGAGAATAACACCTGGATAACAGCCAAAGGAAAACTGGTCAATCACTATCATAAAGAACTCAAACAAAACCTCCCAACATTGGAAATTGACAGCTTTACCAAAGTCGATAAACCAGAGAATCCCTATGTGTATCGCGTGTTTTAAAAAGAGACAATATCAGAGTTTCTGCATTACAGAATTCTAATATTGTCTCTTCATTTTTTCTTATGCTAATTTCAATCCAACATACTAGCTTATTTTTTAATTTTTTCTCTAATAAAATGTTGAGAAACCCATTTAGAATAGCTTATCATTTTTTCATCAGTTAAAGCTCCTACCACTATAGTCACACACATATCAGCAGCTTCTTCCGCAGAAAAAGAAAAGTGATAACCATTTAATTGTAAAAATTGAACCAAAACATAAAAGGCTGGTCGCTTATTGGCATTGGCAAAAACATACTTCTTTATCAATCGGACAAATAATATTGTTGCGTTATCAAAAATTGTTGGATAAAAAGGTTTACTAAAACCAAATTATTCTGGTAAGTTCACAATCATATTTAACGCTGAAGGACTAACTGTTTGAATTTGCTTATTTGGAGAATACCGTTGAATTACTAAAGCATTGATTTTTTCAATTTACTCTTCCGTTAAATATACTGTCATTTTTCCACCAAAGCTTTGAAAACTTCATCGTATTCATCAAAAATTGTATCCAGTTTTAAATCAAAGGCATCATCAGAAACATAAGAAATCTGATGTCCAGACTCTTCAGGAATAAAGATAATTTCGTCACTTGGAATATTGAATTCACTGGGAATCGTAATGGTAATTGAATTTCCTTGTTTTCTTGTTTTTACTGCCATATGATTTCCTCCTTTGAAGTATTGTAACAAATAAGTACGGTAATTACAATGATAGTGTAAAACTGCTATCTCATCTCAAATCTTAACCAAAATACTTCTGCATAAGTGATTTTTTCAAGGTTTCCAATTCTTCCAGAGATTTTTGAATTGTCAATTATGATTTTTCTCTTTATGTCATATATTAAATATTTGTTAGTGGATTTGCGTTACCTTCAGTCCAAAGCATTTCCCACAACTGATCAATTTTATTTTTTAATTCACCTGTAATCATATAATCTCTTTTCTTTATTTTTTAAAGTTATTAATATCCCTATTTTAACAGATTTCGAACAAAGCTTCAATTAGGTTTATATCTGTAAGAATTTCTTCCAAAAATAAAAAAAGCAAACACAAAATATGGTTCACTTTTTAAACATCCTACTCTCCATCCTTCCAATTCCAAGCAATTTCTTCATCTTTCTGGAGTTGATCTACCAGTTCTTCAACAGAGTCAAATTTGACCATTTCACGGACACGGTCTAGCCAGTAAACAATAACTGTTTCACCGTAAATGTCATCTGAAAAATCAAAAATATTGACTTCAAAACGTGGCTCTTCTCCATCGAAAGTAACATTTTTCCCGACACTCGCCATTCCACGATATCTTTTACGCTGCACTTCGATATCGACTACGTAAACACCATCTGCTGGCATATAGGTTCGATCTCTTAAAACTAAGTTTGCTGTTGGATAACCGATCGTACGTCCACGAGCATTCCCATGAACAACCATTCCACGTGATGGTAGAGGGGTGCCAAGTAAATGAGCAGCTTCTCTGACATCTCCATCCAGAATAGCTTGACGAATACGAGTAGAACTAATTTTCCCCTTTTCATCCTCAACAGGAGGAACAATGATGATTTCTCCATCAAAATAATCCTTCAAATCATCCGCAGTTTTCTTATCAGAACCAAACGTGTAATCAAATCCCGCTACGATAATCGCTGGTTTTAATGCTCTAACATAGGTATCAAAGAACTCTTGACCCGTTAAACTAGCAAATTTACTACTAAAGTCAAGTAAGAAAAGAGCCTCTACTCCATGCCATTTCATCTTATGTTCCCGTTCTTCATGGCTGACAATATGAAGCATTAATTCTGGCTTGTAAGGCTGTAATGCGAGCTTAGGCGACTCTGTAAAAGTCATCACGACAACTGGTAGATATTCTTTCATAGAAGCCTTGCTAGCTACTTCAAAAAGCTTCTGATGTCCCTTATGAATACCGTCAAAATAGCCTAATACAAGAACTGTTTTATCAGGTACTGCGATGTCTTTTTCATTTTTTATAGGTACTGTTGTAATCATGAAACTATTATATCATAGAGAAAGCCTTTTCGCTAAAAGGAAATCCCAAATGTCGTCTTTTACTCCTGAACTGACCATAAAAAACATTTGGCTCTATAATATTTGTAGTGGGTTCCCCTATGGATATTATGGAGTCTATTTTTATATAGAAAAAAAGTCCCATAAAAATCTATAATGAAAAAGCGACTAAACAACTCATTAGAAAGATTCATATGGAACCATTACATTTTATCACAAAACTGCTCGATATCAAAGACACTCACATCAAGATTGTAGATATCATCAATATGGATACCCACAAGGAAATCATCACTAAACTGGACTACAACGCTCCATCTTGCCCTGATTGTGGAAGTCAAATGAAGAAATATGACTTTCAAAAACTGTCTAAGGTCCCTTACCTCGAAACGACTGGTATGCCTACTAGAATTCTTCTTAGAAAGCGTCGTTTTAAGTGCTATCAGTGCTTGAAAATAAGAGTTCTATCCGATGTCGAGCGAAAATCATTACTATGGATATTTTTATCCTTTATTATAACTTTGCTAAACAGCTTTTTCCATACGCTAAAATCGTTCTTGATCGCTTTCACCCTTCGTTATTATATTTCTAAATTCAGGCTAAAACAGTCCACTGGAATTTTTTACTCCAACACTTGAGCGGTGCTATGAGTCGTGTGCGTATTCAAATTATGAACCAATTCGATAGAAAATTACATGAATACAATACTATCATCTCTACCAACTATTGCTTTTTCACTTTCAGAATAAAGAGCAGAAAAAATTTTTTGGACTCATTGAAGACAAACTAAAGCAGGTACATCCCCTTTTTCAGACTGTCTTTTCCAGAATAAAGCCAAGATCATCAACGCCCTTCAGTTCCCTATTCTAACGCCAAAGTGGAAGCCACCAATAATCTCATCAAACTTATCAAGCGAAATGCCTTTGAATTTCGAAACTTTGAAAACTTCAAAAAACAGATTTTCATCGCTCTGAACATCAAAAAAGAAAGGACGAAATTTGTCCTTTCTAGATCTTAGCTTTTCTTCAACCCACTACAGTTGACAAAGAGCCAGAAATCCAAATTTTCCGTTTGATAAATACTATTAAAACCAGTGGAACTTACCCTGATACGGATTTCCACTGGTTTTTATGATGTTTTATCAGACTAACTTCTACTTTTATTTACAGTGTAAGTTAGTCAATATAAAGCCGCCTTATTCACTACTGTGGTGCATTCTCTACAAACTTCAATTTAATAACAATGTCTTTTCCTTCAACAAAACTTCCACTTATTGGATCACTATCATCAACAAGACCAATATAACGACCCAAATATCGATATCCTGCAGCCTTTCTAACCTCTTGCACAGCATCAATATTATAAGTATTATTAACTAATGAAAGAATAACATCACTATTGTTCTTTAATTGTTCATTTACTTCATCAATATTTCTATAAACATCATACTCACCTAAATCTATACTATTAGAACTACCCGGTTCATTTCCAAGACTAAGCGGAACTAAACCATTATATCTTGCCCGATATGCTTCAATTCTTACATGTACTTTTGATTGGGGAATTTTTCCAATAGGTTTTTCTAAAGTAGCAGGTGGATTCTCTGGTATATCATCGATGTTCAAACTTGGTAAAGCTGGTTGAATTGGAGGTGTTGGTATCTCTGGAAGTTCCATTTCTGGTAATGTTGGAACAACCGGTGGTTCAGGAACCTTTGGTATATCATCGATGTTCAAACTTGGCAAAGCTGGTTGAATTGGAGGTGTTGGCATCTCTGGACTGAAGGTAGGCGGAAGACTAACAATTTGACACTGTCCCTCAGTTTCAATTATACCTACGAAACGATACTTATCAATTGCTGGAGCTTCTAATTTTTCTCCTGTTGCTATCATAATACGATTAGAAATCTCTGCCACAGTTTGTGAAGCCCCTACGCCTCCGTATGTTATTAAAGAGCCACCAGCTAATACTAATAAAAGAACTAGGTGTTGTTTTCCTTTGCGATTCTTAACAATGGCAAAAAAACCAACACTCATTAAAGAAGTACCTAAGAAGATCTCCCCCCATGATGTGATACTACCTGTATTTGGCAATTCCTTCAAAACCTCTTTTTCAAGAAAACTAGGTGTAGATTCTACTTTTTCATAAACTAGACGATAAATAGAACACTGCTTCACTTTCTCTCCATCCTGTATTGGGCGGATAAGGTTTCGTTCATTTTGAGATAAGTCATTCTTATCTACAAAAGCAATATTACTACCTCCATCATGAGCAGGTTTTAGTGTTGTTGGACTATCTGCAAATGTATATCTTGGAAGGAAAGAAAAAAGAAAAGCCGAACTACATATAGTTAAACAACTAACTAATTTTTCTTTTTCATGATAATCACGCTTTCTAGATTTTTAGATCAATTTTTATTATATATATATATATATATAAAAATTGAGATTTAAACTTAAATATACTCTAGATTCCTATAACTATGGATGTCAGTCCCTATTCTAGTTTGTATAATATCGTTGTTCTTAACACTCACTTTTTTTACGTCAACTAACTGAACTCTGTGATTTTTAGACTTTATTTATGATGAACTAGAAAAGAATTATCGTCCCTGATTTTGGGCGTAAAGCTTATTCACCTATTATGATGTTCAAATATCTCTTGTTGAAAGATATCTATAAGTTATCAGATGTCGATGTAGTGGAACGTTCATTCTCAGATATGGTCTTTAAATTTTTTCTTAATCTAGCTCCGGAGAATTCTGTTATCGAACCATCCTCTCTGACAAAATTTATAAAGCTAAGAATTAAAGATGACAAGCTGCTTGATGTCTTGATTCAGAAATCTGTTCAAATTTGCACTCGAACACAACTTGATTAAGAATAAGATACTCATTGTGGATGCCACTCACACTAAAGCTCATTATAATCATAAGAAGCCTCAAGAAATTCTTAGGAGCGTTCAAAAGCTCTACGTCAAACGATTTATCAACATTCAGAAGATATCAAAATAGAATTTCCAAAGAAACCTCAGGAAGATAACCTCGAAGCAGAGTTGACCTATTCAGAGGAGTTAATGGCTATCGTTGAAAAACACGAGGAACTCTTAGCTCTACCAGCTGTGTCTCAAAAGTTCAATTATCTAAAAGAAGCTGTGGAGAACGACTTACAACACTTGGAAGCTTCTGTTAAAGAGGAAGGCTAAGCTTGGACATAAGACATCCGATACCTCTTTCTAGGGATATAAAAGTCATATCTCTATAACGGATGAACAAATTATTACTACTTCTGTTTCAAAAGGATACCGTAAAGAAGAGGATGCGTTTGAATTTAATAAAGATGCAGGCTATTTGTCTGTCCGGAAGGACACATGGCTATTCGTAAAGCAAGGACAGGGAAAAAATATCAAAATAAGAATCAAGTTGTCACTCATTACTTTGACATTGAGAAGTGCAAGAGTTGCCTTTCCAAGGAAGGGTGTTATAAGGAGGGGGCAAAGTCTAAAACTTATTCAATAAGCATTAAGAGTAAGGCCCATCTTTTCCAGAAGAAATTTCAGGAAACACCGTATTTTAAAGAAATGGCCAGACATCACTACAAAATCGAAGCGAAGAATGCCGAACTAAAACAGAGACACGGCTTTGATGTCCCAAGGGCATCAGGTCTTTTCAATATGGAATTACAGGCGGCCACAAGCATCTTCGTGCTCAATATGAAACGAATTATGACCTTAATAAATACAAAATAACCGAGGAATTCGCTCAAATTGATGAGAGATTCCTCGGTTTTCATTTCATTAAAAGTAAGAGGTTTACTTTTTCAGTGGGCTCATTCTAGACAAACTTTTGAGTTATTCAGAAGACTTGAAACACCACTATCAGCTCTTGCTTTTTCACTTTCAGAATAAAGAACCGAAGAAATTCTTTGGTTTCATTGAGGACAATCTAAAGCAGGTTCATCCTCTTTTTCAGACTGTCTTTAAAACTTTTCTCAAGGACAAAGAAAAAATTGTCAACTCCCTTCAGTCACTCTATTCCAACGCAAAATTAGAAGCAACGAATAATTTCATCAAACTTATCAAACAAAATGCCTTTGGATTTCGGAACTTTGAAAATTTCAAAAAACGAATTTTCATCGCTCTGAATATCAAAAAAGAAAGGACGAAATTTGTCCTTTCTCGATTTTATCTTTTCTTCAACCCACTACAGTTGACAAAGAGCCAAACATTTCAAGATGTTAGTTTTAAAAAATAGCACCTCCTAAGAGATGCTATCGTTTGGTAACTAGTCTACTGTTTCTTCCAAATCTTTTAACTTCACCGAAACAATTTTTGAGACACCTGATTCTTGCATGGTCACTCCATAGATGGAATCAGCCGCTGCCATGGTTCCCTTACGGTGGGTCACAACGATAAACTGGCTGTCCTTGTCAAATCGATTGAGGTAATCCCCGAAACGTTTAACATTGGCTTCGTCAAGCGCAGCCTCTACCTCATCCAAGATAACAAATGGAATAGTCTTGACACGAATAATGGAGAAAAGCAAAGCAAGAGCCGATAGAGCTTTTTCACCACCACTCATCAGATTAAGAGACTGGATTTTCTTGCCTGGTGGTTGAACAGAAATCTCAACCCCAGCTGTCAGCAAGTCTCCCTCAGTCAAAATCAGGTCTGCCTGACCTCCGCCAAACATCTGCTTGAAGGTCACTTTAAAGGACTCACGAATGGCTTCAAAGGTTGATTTAAAGCGTTCCTTGACCTCATCATTCATCTCAGTAATAGTCTCAAGGAGCAGATTTTTCGCTGACAAAATGTCATCTCGCTGGCTATTTAGGAAATCCAGACGGTTGTGCACTTCTTCGTACTGTTCAATAGCATCCAAGTTGACAGGACCCAGCGAGCGAATAGCCTTCTCTAAATCTTTAACCTCTTGCTCTGCCAGATTGAGATTTTCCAACTCATGAGACTTTTCTAAAGCTTCAGTATAGCTAATCTGATACTGGTCTGTTAATTGACTTTGTAGATGGCGCAAGCGCTCGCTGACCGTTTCTTTCTTGGCTTCAGCACGTGTCTGCTTGCGAATCCACTCTTCATTCTGCTGGCGCGCCTGATCCAAATGACTGGCAATATCATCCAACTGACCTTCAATATCATCTAATTCAAACTGCTTGCGAATCAAACCTTGTTGGAGGTTTGTTTTCTGAGTTTTGGATTCTTCAGCCTGCTGGGCTAGAAGCTCCGTATCAACCTTTTCAAGATTATCAACCTTTTCTTGAAGAAGGCGCTGGATTTCCTCTTGCTCAAGATTAAGATTATCCAATTCCTTGCCTAAACGCTCAATATCAGCCACTTCATAACGTTTTTGTCCTTGCAGTTCTGTCTTAAGCAGGCGTGCTTGCGCTACCTCTTCATGCAAGTTCTGATAGCGTTCTTGGATGGCATTTTTGTTTGACTTAATCTCTTCAATCTCAGCTTCCAGATTTTGCTTGTCACTTGCAATAGTAGTAAGGCGCTCTTGGCATTTTTCCTTATCCGCTTGCCAATCTCCCTCAGAAAGACGATTTAATTCCTCTTCTTGAAGTTTCCAAAGAGTTTCCAGTTCCTCAACTTGCTGACTGGTCTGCTGATAAGCGAGGGACAAAGCCTTGCTCCTGAATACGAGTCTGCTCACCCTGAGATTTGATAATTTCTAATCTTTCTGTCAATCTAGCCATCTCATCTTGTAAGGTCTTCAAAAGTCGCCTCTTCTGAACGCAAGATTGCTTCTTCTTCAGCAATTTCTTTTTTTGTAATTGCTCCAGTTCTGGCTTGATAAAAATACTGTTGTTCTGGCGATTGGCTCCACCTGCGTAAGAACCACCTGTGCGCAACTCTGTACCGTCCAAAGTCACCATACGAACCTGATAACGAACCTGGCGAGCTGCTACACGCGCGTGTTCTACAGTATCAAAAATTGCTGTCGTAGCTAACAAATTCTTAAAAATAGCTTCCAGTCTAGTATCGAATGTCACCAACTCATCTGCCATGCCCAGAAATCCCGGACTTGCAGCGATAGCATCTTGATTCTGGCTAGAAATCGTACGCGCCTTGATCGTTGTCAAAGGAAGGAAGGTTGCACGACCTGCTCTGTTTCGTTTGAGGAAATCAATCGCCTTGGTTGCTGCCTCTTCATCTTCTACGATGATATGCTGACTGCTTGCCCCTAAGGCAATCTCTAGAGCAGTTTGATAATCAACATCAAAGGTCAGATGCTCACTGACTGCACCAATAATCCCACCAAGGCGGTCTTTTTCTTGGAGAACACTCTTAACACCTACATAAAAGTTACTATGATTTCTCAGGATATTTTCCAAACTCTGAGCTCTCGCCTGCTTGTTTTTGAGATTATCCAGACGATCAAAGAGTTGACTTTGTTGAGTTTGATAGGAAGCTTTCTGTTCCTCTTGTTCCTTGGTACTAGCTTGGTAATCCGCCAATAATTTCTGAACTTGCTCCTTGGCAGTTTCAAGCTCCGCCTTTTGCTGACTAGCCTTCTCTTTAGCTATAGCCAGTTGTTCTTTGAGTTTTTGTAGCTGATTTGCTTGTTTTTGAGAAAGCTGACGACTATTTTCCAACTCATTCTCGATGCGGGTCAGCTGGTTTGAGACATCTGCTTCTTCTTGTAAAAGAGCCACAAAACGTTCACGCAAGAGCTCAATCATCTGATCAGGATCATCTGAAAAGGCCAGCAATTCAGCCTCTAAACGATTGAGTTTTTGATTATTTTGAATTAGATTTTCCTCTAGGAGAGCTAAAGAGCTTTCCTTGTCAGATTTTTCATTTCTGAGTGAGTTTCTCTTATCCTCCAAAGCAGCCAAACGAGCTTGTGCTTCCTGCTGATTCAGGGCTACTTGCTCAGATTCTAATTTCGATAGGGCTAATTTTCTCTCTAAATCACTAATCAGACTGGTCAAATCCATCAAACTGACTTGGTCCTTGGCCATTTCAGCCTGTAAATCTTGGCGTTGCTTCTTGAGATTCTGATTTTCTTCTTCTAATTTCTCACGCTTTTGATAATAACTAGTCAAGAGTTCCTGAACCTGTGCCAACTCTTCTTCTGTCGATTCTAGTTCAGCCTTATTTTCCTTGATTTGGGCAACCAGTACATCCAAGTAAATAGCTTTTGCGTTGACCTTCCAAGTCTAGAAACTTACGAGCATTTTCAGCTTGCTTCTCAAGAGGCTTGATTTGATTATCCAACTCGTAGATAATGTCCTCTAAGCGGTCTAGATTATCCTGAGTTTGTTGCAATTTGCTCTCTGTCTCTTTTCTACGAGTCTTGTATTTCAAAACTCCTGCAGCTTCTTCAAAAATAGCTCGGCGTTCTTCAGGCTTAGAATTAAAAATCTCCTCAACCTTCCCTTGGGAAATGATGGAGAAGGAATCTCGTCCCAAACCTGTATCCAAGAAAAGGTCATGAATATCACGTAGACGGACTTTCTTACCGTCAATCTTGTATTCGCTATCTCCACTACGATAGATATGGCGTTCCACCCTGATTTCTTGGCCTGCATCCTTGATAAATCCGTCATGATTATCCAGAGTCACAACTACAGAAGCGTAATTGAGCGGTTTGCGACTTTCAGTTCCAGCAAAGATGACATCCGGCATCTTACCACCACGGAGACTCTTAACACTTGACTCTCCCAAGGCCCAACGAAGACTTTCTGTAATATTTGACTTTCCAGATCCATTGGGTCCAACGACTGCCGTCACACCTTGGTCAAAGACGACATTAGTCTTATCAGCAAAAGACTTGAATCCCTGAATTTCGATTTCCTTTAAATACATGAATCCAGCCCTTTCTCAACGGCATTTTTGGCAGCTTCTTGCTCTGCTAATTTCTTAGAACGACCTTGACCTTGACCAATGCTCTTACCTTCGACAAGAACTTCCACATCAAAGACCTTATCATGGGCAGGACCCGTTTCAGAAATCACCTGATAACGAATAGCCACATCCCCATTGACCTGAAGCAACTCTTGGAGATAGGTTTTGTAGTCTGTAATCATCTCAAACTCGCCTGCTTCAACCTTAGGAATCATGACTTGATAGATAAATTCCTTGACCTTGGTCACATCCTTATCCAAAAGAAGGGCACCAAGAAAGGCCTCAAAGGCATCACCAAGAATGGTGTCACGATTGCGCCCACCAGATTTTTCTTCCCCCTTACCCAGCTTGATAAACTGATCAAACTGGCAATCACGCGCAAAACCAGCCAAACTCTCCTCGCGGACAATCATAGCACGAAGTTTGGACAAATCCCCCTCAGGCTTTTTAGGATATTTTTTATACAGATATTCTGAAATCAATAACTGTAGAACAGCGTCTCCTAAAAAAATTCCAAGCGTTCATTGTGTGAAATTTTTTTAGAGGCGGTGCTCATTGGCATAACTCGTATGAGTAAAGGCAGTCTCCAGTAAATTTTTGTCTGCAAATTCGATTGCAAAATGGTTCTTTAGTACAGTTTGTAATTCTTTCATACCAACCTCTTTCTAACTGTTAACAGTCCTTTTTATTATATCAAAAAATGCCCCCTGAGTCACTTTTAAACGAGACTGGAGGGGATTTGGGCATTCTTTAAAAGAGATTTTCAGCTTTATACTCAATGAAAATCAAAAAGCAAACTAGGAAGCTAGCCACAGGCTGTACTTGAGTACGGTAAGGCGATGCTGACGTGGTTTGAATTTGATTTTCGAAGAGTATTAGGGGACAAATTTGAGCGCAGGATAAATAAAAAAGCCCTATTAAAGGCTTTTTAGGATGTTTACATCCACCCTGAGGGAATCGAACCCCCATCTCAAGAACCGGAATCTTACGTGATATCCATTACACTAAGGGTGGAAACTTGTCTTATTATAACAGAAATTTGCTCTAATAACAAGTTTTTTTCTGGTCAAATACCCCGTCTTAGTGGGAAGCATCCCCATTCCAGATAGAGTTTTTCACGATAACATAATCAACGTGTTTAAGGTCAGCAACCTGACGTCCACCTGCATAAGAAATAGCACTTTGAAGGTCTTGTTCCATCTCAGTTAAAGTGTCTTGTAAATGACCTTTAGCAGGAAGCAAGATACGTTTGCCTTCCACATTTTTGTAAGCACCCTTTTTGATATTGTGAGAGCTGAACCGTAATATTCCTTTGAACTGTTCACCATCAACTTCAATCGTTTTTCCTGGACTTTCGATATGTCCTGCAAAGAGGGAACCAATCATGACCATGCTGGCACCGAAGCGGATAGACTTGGCAATATCACCATGAGTACGAATCCCACCATCAGCGATAATCGGTTTACGTGCAGCCTTAGCACACCAGCGTAGAGCAGCCAACTGCCAACCACCTGTACCAAAACCAGTCTTAACCTTGGTAATACAAACCTTACCTGGACCGATTCCGACCTTAGTAGCATCCGCACCAGCATTTTCCAATTCACGCACAGCTTCTGGTGTTCCCACATTTCCAGCAATAACAAAAGTATCTGGCAATTCTTTCTTGATGTGTTGAATCATAGAAATCACGCTATCCGCATGACCGTGGGCAATGTCAATCGTGATGTACTCAGGAGCATCAGCCTTGAGCTGGCTAACGAAATCATACTCATAGTCCTTAACACCGACAGAAATAGAAGCAATGAGACCTTGATCATGCATACGCTTAATAAAAGGAATACGTCCTGCCTCATCAAAACGATGCATAATGTAGAAATAACCACCTTTAGCTAGTTGCTCTGCTACATTTTCATCCAAAATCGTCTGCATATTCGCTGGCACAACAGGTAGTTTAAAGGTGTGATTTCCTAAAGTGACACTTGTGTCCGCTTCTGCACGACTTTTAATGACACATTTATTTGGAATCAATTGAATATCTTCATAATCAAAAATTGGAAATTCATTTAACATATCGATGTCTCGTTTCTTTTATAATGACCTACCTATGCTCTCGCATCACTACGTCTTTTTCCGACGTTTCCTTAATTTATTATAAATCAAAGTACAGTTTTTGTCAAATAATTTTATAAATTAAAATATATTGTTCGGATTTCACTTGAACAAATAGAAAGAATAGGAGAGATTATTTTTGCATCAATAATCTTTTTAGTGGATACATTTCTAATATACATTAAAGAGTCCATTTTGTCACAGAAAAAAATGTTCAATAAAAACATATGATAAAAAAACTGCGTAACAACTCATCAGAAAAAAATTATAAAAAACAATTACATTATCATTTCTATCAACTTTTTCTTTTTTTGACTCTCAAAATAAAGTTCTTAAAGAATCGTTAGATCTCATTGAATAAAAATCTAAAAGCAGGTTCAAGATTTTTTTTCAGACCTCCTTTAAAAACAATGCTCAAGAATAAAGAAAAAAATTATCAATGGACTTCATTTAGCCTAGTCTAATACAAATTAAAAAAATTTAACAATATCATTAAGTATCTCAAAAAGCTTTTAAATTTAGTTTGAAAAAAACTTTTGATAACTATGAGAAAAGTATTTTCAATACTCCCAACACAAAAAAGAAAGGACTAAATTTGGTCCTTTCTAGATGTTAGTTTTTTTCAATCCACTGTAATAGATAAAGGGAATGGTTATCCTCAGTCTGAAGAAAACAACTATTCTATCCCTTTTACTTGCGTTTCTTCTTCGCTTTTTTCATTTTGTTAGCCATGCGTTTCATAGACTGTTTCATGGCAAATTCACCGATTTTACCTTTTAGTCCACCACCAAACATCTGGCTCATATCGGGCATTCCCGCTCCTCCGAGAGCTGATAAGTCAGGCATACCACCTTGTCCCATCATTCCTTCAAGGGCAGACATATCCATTCCTCCCATATTTGGCATATTTTTAGGAAGGTTGTTTGGATTGATTCCCATTTGTTTCATCATCTTGTTCATATCTCCAGACATAACACCCTGCATGAGTTGTTTAGCCTGGTTAAAGTCTTTAATGAATTTATTAACTTCGACAAAAGTATTTCCAGAACCAGCTGCGATACGACGGCGGCGGCTTGGATTTAACAAATCTGGATTTTCACGTTCTTCAGGTGTCATTGAAGATACGATGGCACGTTTACGAGCAATCTGACGCTCATCTATCTTCATGTTTTTGAAGAGCTGGATTGTTGGCCATACCTGGAATCATCTTGAGCAAGTCTTCCATTGGCCCCATGTTTTGCACCTGATCCAACTGATCAATGAAATCATTGAAATCAAAGGTGTTTTCACGCATCTTCTCAGCCATTTCAAGGGCTTTTTGCTCATCGTATTCTTGAGAAGCTTTCTCAATCAAAGTGAGCATATCCCCCATACCAAGAATACGGCTTGACATACGGTCTGGGTGGAAGGTTTCAATGTCCGTAATCTTTTCACCTGTACCAGTAAACTTGATTGGTTTTCCAGTAATGTGTCGAACAGATAGGGCAGCACCACCACGAGTATCGCCATCAATCTTAGTAAGGATAACCCCAGTCACTTCTAACTGAGCATTGAACTCACGCGCAACATTGGCCGCTTCTTGACCAATCATGGCATCAACGACGAGCAGAATTTCATTTGGTTGGGCCAATGCTTTCACGTCACGAAGCTCGTTCATAAGGAGCTCGTCAATCTGCAAACGACCTGCCGTATCAATCAAGACATAGTCATTATGATTGGCTTGGGCTTGTTCCAAACCTTGACGTACAATCTCAACAGCTGGAACCTCTGTCCCAAGAGCGAAGACAGGAACATCAATCTGTTGTCCCAAGGTCTTAAGCTGATCAATGGCAGCAGGACGGTAAATATCCGCCGCAATCATCAAAGGACGGGCATTTTCTTCCTTCTTGAGTTTGTTGGCCAATTTACCTGCAAAGGTTGTTTTACCAGCTCCCTGCAAACCAACCATCATGATAATCGTCGGAATTTTTAGGAGACTTGATAATCTCAGCCGTATCAGAACCTAAAAACGGCTGTCAATTCCTCATCAACGATTTTTAATAATTTGTTGCGCAGGATTAAGGGTATCAATGACCTCATGCCCGACCGCACGCTCACGAACTTTCTTGATAAAGTCCTTTACAACAGGCAAGGCAACATCGGCCTCAAGCAAGGCCAAGCGAATTTCTTTGGTTGCCTCTTGGACATCAGCTTCAGAGATTTTTCCTTTTTTACGTAGATTTTTAAAGACGTTCTGCAAACGTTCTGTTAAACTTTCAAATGCCATTTTTTTCTTCCTCTTATTCTCTATTATCAATGCTTGTTAAAAATTTCTATCTGCTCCTGCAGAAAGTTATCCTTGGGATAACGCTCCAAGATCTGGTCAAAAATTTGACTGCGGACAATGTAGTCCGAGTACATGTGCAATTTCATCTCATAATCTTCCAGAATCTTTTCTGTCCGCTTGATATTGTCATAGACAGCCTGACGACTGACACCAAACTCCTCGGCAATCTCAGCAAGGCTGTAATCATCAGCGTAGTAGAGCTCGATATAATTCATTTGCTTATCTGTCAAAAAGCGCCGCATAAAAATTCAAAGAGCGCATTCATACGATTGGTTTTTTCAATTTCCATAACTTTTATTATACCAAAAAATCTATTATATCGCTATAGCAGAAATGCTCCTAACACAGTTCGAGTACAAAAAAGAACCTTGCAAAGCAAGATTCTTTTAGTGTCTGACTTAAATAATTGTTCTTCTGGGAACTAAATCGAATTAAGCTTCGATTTCTGTAACCATACCTGAACCAACAGTACGTCCACCCTCACGGATAGAGAATGTAGTACCTTGTTCTACGGCGATTGGGTGGATCAACTCAACGTCGATTGTCACGTTATCACCAGGCATTACCATTTCAGTACCTGCTGGAAGTTCGATTGAACCTGTAACGTCAGTAGTACGGAAGTAGAATTGTGGACGGTAGTTGTTGAAGAATGGAGTGTGACGTCCACCTTCTTCTTTAGTAAGGATGTAGACTTCACCTTTGAATTTAGTGTGTGGGTTGATTGAACCTGGTTTAGCGATAACTTGTCCACGTTCAATTTCATCACGTTGAACACCACGAAGAAGGACACCTACGTTATCTCCGGCAAGACCTTCGTCAAGTTGTTTACGGAACATTTCAACACCAGTAACAACTGCTTTTTGAGTTTCTTCTTTGATACCAACGATTTCGATTTCGTCGTTGACTTTAACGATACCACGGTCGATACGTCCTGAAGCAACTGTACCACGTCCAGTGATTGAGAATACGTCTTCGACTGGAAGAAGCAATGGTTTGTCAGTGTCACGTTCTGGTTCTGGGATGTACTCATCAACTGTGTTCATCAATTCCATAACGATATCTTCGTATTTAGAGTCACCTTCAAGGGCTTTAAGAGCTGAACCTTGGATAACTGGAAGATCGTCACCTGGGAAGTCGTATTCTGACAATAGGTCACGGATTTCCATTTCAACCAATTCAAGCAATTCTTCATCGTCAACCAAGTCAACTTTGTTCATGAAGACGATAAGGTGTTTAACACCAACCTGACGTGAAAGAAGGATGTGCTCACGAGTTTGTGGCATTGGTCCGTCAGTTGAAGCTACTACAAGGATAGCTCCGTCCATTTGAGCAGCACCAGTGATCATGTTTTTAACGTAGTCCGCGTGTCCTGGAGCGTCGATGTGAGCGTAGTGACGTTTTTCAGTTTCGTACTCAACGTGCGCAGTGTTGATTGTGATACCGCGTTCGCGTTCTTCTGGAGCAGCATCGATAGACGCATAGTCTTTAGGTTGGTTAACTGATGAAGGCAAGCGACGTGCCAAAACAGTTGTGATAGCTGCAGTTAGGGTAGTTTTACCGTGGTCAACGTGTCCGATAGTACCAATGTTAACGTGTGGTTTACTACGATCGTATTTTTCTTTTGCCATTTGAGTAAAAGCCTCCAATAAAATATATTTTATAGATAGACAGTAGGCAATACAGTCTAACTTTCCTTACTATTTTATCAAATTTCAGCTAAATTGCAAGTGTTTTACAAAGTTTTTGTGAATTATTCTTAATCTGCTAATCTAAACGACACTTCTACTCCTATCACTTAGCTAAACAAAAAAAGAAAAAAATCAGGAATTCCTGACTTTTTACTTAGCTAATTCTCTTTCTCGTTCTTTTCATTATTTTATGATTTTCATACAAACGTGATAAGAACTTAGAAATTTCTTTTAAGATAGAATAAGTTGGTACAGCGACAATCATACCAATGACACCATATATATTACTTGATAACAAAAGTAATACTAAAATCGTAATTGGATGAACCTTCATTACCCCACCAACGATTCGAGGGTAGAGGATATTTCCATCCACTTGTTGAATGATTAGCATGTAAACAACTGCAACCAGCATTCTATGGGGATCAGTAAAGACATTGGCGATAATCATCGGAATCAAACCAATACTTGGGCCTACATAAGGAATGAGATTGGCTAACCCTGAAAAGATGGCGAAGACCAAAGCGTATTTTAAACCAATCACGCTATATCCGATAAAGGCCAAACAACCAATAATAATCGCATCAATTGCGACTCCACTAATATAGCGAGCAATTGTCGCATTCAAATTCTTTAATAGGCCTGCAATATGTAGCTTATCTCTCTTTAAAACAGTACGTTCAAGCATCGGTAAAAATTTGTGACCATCTAACAAAAAATAAACCAAAAACACAGGTGTCATGATAATAATTAAAACAGTACTAAAGAGAGCTGATAGGATACTTCCAACACTATTCGTCACACTATTTAGTATATTTTGTAAAATATCTACATATGAAAGATTTAATTGTTGAATATTCGCTTGAATATCCAAATTTTGAAAGGCTGGATAAGTAGATAAATCTACAATCAAATCTTGTAAACGACTGTAGATAGTCTGGCTAGTCGCAATCAAGCTTGTCAACTGATTGACCAAAATCGGTAAGAGATAGACTACCCCAATAACTAGCCCCCAAACCAAGGCACACAAAGTTAGTAGAATACCAATGATACGATTAATTTTGAAATACTTTTGTAAAAAACTAACAAAGGGATTTGTTAAATAATATAAAAAACTACCTAGAATAAAGGGAATCATTATGGTGTTTGCAACACTTACAAAAGGCGTTATAATCCCCCCCCATCTGTCTCCATAAATAAAAGATGATGGTTAATAATAAAATCTCACTGGTCCAAAAAAATAATTTATTCTTACGAAACATGGGATACCTCCATTCATCTATTTTACCACACTTTCAAAAAAGCTTCTTTCTTCTATCATGAAACTGGGAATATTTTTTTCTTTATGTTAGAATAAACTTACTATGAAAAAAATAATTTTAACTCTACTAAGCTTATCCGTAATTGGATCGGCTTCTACTGTTGCCGCTCAAGATTTTAATATTGCCGCAAAACATGCCATTGCTGTTGAAGCAAATACTGGGAAAATACTTTATGAAAAAGATGCAACTCAGCCAGTCGAAATCGCTTCAATCACAAAATTAATTACTGTTTATCTTGTCTATGAAGCCTTGGAAAACGGCAGTATTACACTATCAACTCCGGTAGATATTTCTGATTATCCTTACAGATTAACGACAAATTCCGAAGCAAGTAATGTTCCTATGGAAGCTCGTAATTATACCGTCGAACAACTACTTGAAGCAACCCTAGTATCTAGTGCTAACAGTGCAGCTATTGCCCTAGCTGAGAAAATTGCTGGCTCAGAAAAAGATTTCGTCGATATGATGCGGGCAAAGCTCTTGGAATGGGGAATTCAGGATGCCACTGTTGTCAATACGACGGGTCTCAACAATGAGACTCTAGGTGATAACATTTACCCAGGCTCTAAAAAAGATGAGGAAAATAAGCTCAGTGCTTATGATGTTGCTATCGTTGCTCGCAATCTCATCAAAAAGTACCCACAAGTCTTGGAAATCACCAAAAAACCCTCTTCTACTTTTGCTGGAATGACAATCACTTCGACTAACTACATGTTAGAAGGCATGCCTGCTCATCGCGGTGGTTTTGACGGACTCAAGACAGGAACAACAGACAAAGCCGGTGAATCTTTTGTGGGTACTACTGTCGAAAAAGGGATGAGAGTTATCACAGTTGTTTTAAATGCAGAGCATCAAGACAATAATCCTTACGCTCGTTTTACAGCTACATCTTCACTAATGGATTATATTTCTTCTACATTCACACTTCGCAAAATCGTTCAAAAAGGGGATGCTTACCAAGATAGCAAAGCTCCTGTACAAGATGGAAAAGAAGATACGGTCACTGCCGTTGCCAAAGATGATATCTCTTTAATTGAACGTGTTGGAAGTCAATCTTCCCAATCTGTTCAATTCACACCTAATTCTAAATCAATCCCAGCACCACTTGAAGCCGGAACAGTGGTTGGACATTTGACTTATGAAGACAAGGACTTGATTGGTCAAGGTTACATTACCACCGAACGTCCTCGTTTCGAAATGGTATCTGAAAAGAAAATAGAAAAAGCCTTCTTTTTGAAAGTTTGGTGGAATCAAATTATTAGATTTATAAACGATAAACTGTAATGTAGTAAACTGATCAAAGATAAAAAATAAATATGATGTTTAAAGAAAAAGAAAGGGAATCTGTATAATACAGAACTCCCTTCTTTTTTAATCTCAATTTATCGACATCAAAAATCCCCTAAATCTTAGATTAACACTATCTAAAATCTAGGGGATTGATTATATAAATATTATTTTAAAATCTTGATTCTAGTTCATTTCTTTAAAGGCTGCTTCTGCATCTTCATTACTTATGACACCAAATTGAATCTTTCCAATCTTTCCTTGACTGTCAATTAGGTATTCTGTAGGGATGCTTCGAATTTGATAAGCTTGGAAAGTTGTTGCTTTAGTATCATAAAGTACTGGGATATCCTTATAACCTTGATCTTGGAACCATTGTGGGAATTGCTCAACAGTTTTTTCACCTTGAATGCCCGGTGCAATAACAGTAAGAATTTCAAAGTCACGATCTTCTTTTTCAGCTAATTTCATCAACTCAGGCATACTTTTTTTACATGGACCACACCATGAAGCCCAAAACTTCAAGTAGACTTTTTTACCCTTAAAATCAGATAACTTAACTTCTTTGCCATCCATTGATTGCAAGGTGAAATCTGGAGCCTCTTTTCCAACAGCAATTTGTTGTACAGTCGTTTGTTGCTGTTGTTTGGGAGATTGTTCTGGTTCTTGAGTCTGTTTAGTCTCTTTCTCACCACAGGCCATCAATACAACTACTGACAAGAGGCTTAAGCCAGCAAACATTACTTTTTTCATTTGTTCTCCTTTATTCAAAAATTCCAGCTAGAACATTTACTTGTCCTAATAGTAACAAAATTCCCATTAAAATAATAAGGAAACCACCAATTTTCTTTAGTAGCATCATATGACGTTTGATTTACTAAAATAAGGCATCGCTACACCAGAAGCTAGAGCCAAAACCAAGAAAGGAATAGCCATCCCCATAGTGTAAACAAGAGTATAGATAGCTCCTTGCCAGGCACCATTGCCTCCAGAAGCCGCAAGTGCTAAAACAGAACTTAAAACTGGACCAATACAAGGCGTCCAACCAAAGCTGAAGGTAATACCAAGTAAAAAAGCTGACCAATAACGATTAGAATCTGATTTTTTAAAGGTAAAGCTTTTTTGAACCTCTAATTTCTTAAAATGAAAAATTTCCATCTGGTGTAAACCTAAAATGATAATAATCGTCCCCATGGTATAGCGAAACCAATTCGCATAGAGAATATTACCAAGGTAACCAGCACCAAATCCTAAGATAAAGAAAATGAGAGAGATACCTGCAATAAAGCAAAGTGTTCGAATCAAACCTGACCAAGCGACTTTTCTTCCAAAAAGAGAGAAGCTTTTTGCACTTTCCTGATCATCCAATAAAATTCCAGCATAAACTGGTAACAGAGGAAAAATACAGGGGGAAAAAAAGGACAAGACGCCTGCTAAAAAAACGGAGATTGAAAATAATATCGTTTCCAATAAAGAACCAACTTTCTTAATAATTCATATCCTATTGTACTATAAATGTTAAAATTTGTATCAAGTTTGCTACGGTTAGCTGTATATACTATGATGTTAGAAAAAAGAAAAAGATTGAAGAAAGTTGTCCAAGTCAACTTTTTCTTCAATCTGCTTTTAGTTATTTTAATAAGTCCCTTCTTCACCTTGACTAGTCAAGATAACAGGACCATCTTTAGTAATCACAAATTGGTGTTCATACTGACATGACAATCCACCGTCAATGGTCTTATGCGCCCAGCCAGTTTTCATATCTGTATCAATTTCCCAGTCACCTGTATTGATCATCGGTTCAATAGTCAATACCATTCCTTCACGGAGACGAAGCCCACGACCAGCAATACCATAGTTAGGAACCATTGGTTCTTCATGCATAGTTGGACCAACACCATGACCAACCAAATCACGCACTACACCGTATCCACGACTTTCAGCATATTCTTGAATAGCTGCTCCAATATCACCGATACGATTTCCAACAACAGCTTGCTCAATACCCTTGTACATAGCTTCTTTAGTTACATCCATCAAGTTTTTCACTTCTTCGGACGGTGTACCGACAGCATAAGCCCAACATGAGTCTGCAAGACCACCAGAATAGCTCTGAGTGTATTTCTTCATTTGTTCCACATTGTTGAAGTTTAATTTTGAGACATTCAGGTCAGATTTAGCAATTGGACCTCCCAAAACCATATCAACTTTGAGCAAATCACCATCTTTCAAGATATAGTGACGAGGGAAAGCATGAGCTACTTCATCATTAAGAGAGCAACAGGTAGCATAAGGATAGTCCATCATTGCACCGTCAACTCCAATCTGAAGCGGAAGGAAATTTTCTTCCTTACAACGACGGCGAACGTATTCTTCAACTTCCCACATATCTACGCCAGGCTTAATCAAATCACGCAAGCCAATATGGATACTTGCTAAAAAATCACCGGCCTTATCCATAGCTTCGATTTCACGAGCTGATTTTAATGTTATCATTTTTTCTCCTAGTTTCTAATTAATTTTAACGGTTACATTTGCTTTTGAAACAATCTGATGACCATGATAAATATCGTAATCAATAATAGCTGACCGTCTAGTATGGTGGATAATGCGTGCTTGAATGCGCAGTATATCATCTATCTGAACAGCCTGTAAAAAAGTAGATTAGCATCTGCTCAATGATGAGATTACGTCCACTATTAACAACTAAATCTTGGGTCATGTGGGTCAGAATTTCTGCCAATACACCATTAGCCAAAAACACCATTCTTCTCTAGCATAAAGGGTTCCACTGTAATGACTACTTCATCATGGTGATAAGAAAGTTTTTGACCAATCTGCTCAGAAAAAAAGTAGGTAGAGCAGAAACTTGGGAACGACTCATCTTCTCCATGACATCTCGTCGTGTCACAACTCCAAGCAATGTTTGATTATTTCGAACAACCGGTACCATTTCAAAGTCTTCTGCAATCATCCGTTGACTCACATTGGCAATATTTGTCGATAATCCAACCAAAAAAATAGACTACGAGACATGACCTTATCAATTGTCGTACTTGGTGACTTATCACCAGCGTCTCTCATGGTTACAATTCCAACAACAACCTGATGTTGATTAATAACAGGGAAACGACTGCTACGATTCTTACGTACCAAGTCCAAATAATCTTTAACAGTGTCAGTCTCTCTTAGAAAATCCATATTCGTGACAAGGGCGATAAAGTTTCTCAACTGTCAAAATATCTGTTTTAATTTGAACATTTGACAAGGCTTTATTGATCATGGTCGCGACGGTGAATGTGTCATGCTTACTTCTCAGAACTGGAATTCCTTTTTGATTGGCCAGTTTAAGCACATCATCATGGACCTGAAATCCACCTGTAACTAGAACTGCATTTTCATTTTCCAAGGCTAACAACTGAATACGGGTTCGATCTCCGACAATCAAGAGTCCCCCATCATGGAGATAAGATAAGATATTTTGCTCAGTCATGGCACCGATTGAAAACTTACTAAATTCTCTCTCTAAACCTTCTTGCCCAGCCAAAACCTCAGAAGAAGTCACTTCTGCAATTTCTGCAAATGTTAATCTTTCGATAGCAACTTTCTGAGATTTAACACGGATAGTACCACTTCTTGGACGAGTCTCTACAATTCCACGATTTTCAGCTTCTTTAATGGCCCGATAAGCCGTTCCATCACTGACTCCTAGATGGTTGGAAATACTTCGAACACTGACTCTTTTACCAACGGGTAATTCTTCCAAATAGCTTAGAATTTCTTGGTGTTTACTCATTAATTTCTCCCTTTACAAAGCGAAACTCAAGATAATCACGCATTTTCTTTGTATAGCGATCACTTCCTTTAAACTGACGAATCAATCGAAATCCAGACTTAAGAGCAACCCGTTGGCTAGCTTCATTTTCAAGGTGGGTAATGATGGATAATTGTTTTAAACCAAATTCCCCAAAAGAAAGTTGGCAAAGTTTTTTAACAACTTCTGTCATAAAACCTTTAGACCATGAATCTTTTCTCAAAAAATAACCAAGTTCTGCTTCTTTTTTTATTTCATCTAGCTTTTCAAACTTAATTGAACCAATCATTTTTTCAGTTTTCTTATCACAAATAGCCCATACCCCTAAAGGAGCCTTCATAAAATAATTGGCCAGTGCATATTGACTTTCTTCTGGACTAGCTTGACTTGGAAAAATGAATTGTAAATTTTCTGGATTTGAAGCTATCTCATGGAAGTCCTTACTATCACTAAAAAAGAAAGGACGCAAATACAAGCGATCCGTTTCAAAAAAAGAAAACATTGCTAATTTGGTCCAAATATTCATAAACACCTCTACGGTTTATTCTTCAACAAGTGTAATATCCGCTCCTAGATTACGTAATTTTTCAATAATATCAGAATAACCACGTAAGATGAACTCAATATTTGTAATTTCAGTTTTACCTTCAGCCATCAAACCAGCAATGACAAGTGCGGCCCCAGCTCTAAGGTCAGTAGCTTTTACATTTGCTCCACGTAAACTACGTCCACCAGTATATATGATATGGTCGTTTGTAGTCGTAATATCTGCATCCATCTTTGCTAGTTCAAAAACATGGTTTACTCGTTTTTCATAAATGGTATCAATAATGGTACCACGCCCCTCCGCTGTTAACAAGAGTGGAGTAATTGGTTGTTGCAAGTCAGTAGCAAAACCAGGATAAGGTGCTGTCTTAATATTGATTGCTTTCAAATTAGACTGTTCTTCGACAAATACTGTCTTCAGATACAGTCATTCTCACACCCATCTCTTCCAACTTAGCGATGAATCCTTCTAAGTGTTCGTATAATACATTGTTGATACGAATTCCCTTACCGACTGCAGCAGCTAAGGAAATGTATGTTCCCGCTTCAATACGGTCTGGAATCACCTGATGACGAGTTCCATGTAATCTTTCAACACCATCAATAATGATGATATTGGTCCCAGCACCACGGATATGGGCTCCCATATTATTCAAAAGTGTCGCAACGTCAATAATCTCAGGTTCACGGGCTGCATTTTCAATAATCGTACGACCATTTGCTTTAACAGCAGCAATCATCGTATTTATCGTCGCACCCACGCTAACCGTATCCATGTAAATACTTGCTCCATGAAGTCCTGTATCTTTAGCAGATAACTTCATGTTATCTCCCTCGTAGCTAACAGTGGCACCCATAGCTTCAAAAGCCTTAAGGTGTAAATCAATAGGACGAGGGCCCAAATCACATCCACCAGGTAAGCCAACAGTGGCTTCACCAAAGCGACCTAAAAGACTTCCATAAAAATAATAAGATGCACGAAGACTGTTGATTTTGCCATAAGGCATTGGAATATTTTGAACCCCTCTTGGATCAATCTCTAACACATCATCATATCTCTTAACAGTAGCCCCCATTAATTCCATGATTTCGACAAGACTAGCAACATCGGAAATATCTGGCACACAATCCAAAGTTACAACATCATCTGCCAAAATAATAGCTGGAATCAAAGCTACAACACTATTTTTGGCACCACTAATGGTAATCTCACCTTGCAGAGGCAAGCCACCATTGATAACAATTTTTCTCATTTTAAATTTTTAATACTCTTTCAAAATTTCTAAAAAGGTCCTACATTAAAGTATATCATAAATTCACCCTTTTTTCCATCATTTTCAATTATATTAGCAGAATCGTGTTTATTGGTAACTGAGTTTCTTACAAAGTTATGCCCCTTTTTGCACCCTAATACAAAAAAGACCTATCACACAAGCTATAAAGCTTGATATGATAGGCTTTTTAATGTTAGATTAACGTACTGTACGGATACGCATTGTGTTTGTACGAACAGCTTCTCCAACTGGTACACCAGCTACGATAACGATATCGTCACCTGATTGTACAAGACCTGCTTCAACTGCTTTACGTTCAGCAATTTCAAACATATCATCAGTTGAAGATGGAGCATCTGTCAACATTGGGATAACACCCCAGTTCAACATCAATCCACGTTCTGTCAATTCGTCGAATGTCAATGCCAAGATATCAGCATTTGGACGGTATTTAGAGATCAAACGTGCAGTGTGTCCAGTCTTAGTAAGTGTTACAACCAATTTAATGTCCATTGAGTTAGTAGCATCTTTAACAGCTGAAGCCATTACCTCTGTCTTAGAGTTACGTTCGAATGAATCTGAGTTCAAACGACCGTATTCGTTAAGAAGAGTTTGAGCGTTCTTGTCAATTGTAGCCATTGTAGTTACTGACTCAAGTGGATATTTACCATTTGCAGACTCACCTGAAAGCATTGTAGCGTCAGTTCCATCGATAACAGCGTTGAAAACGTCTGATACTTCTGAACGAGTTGCACGAGGTTTTTCAGTCATTGTTTCAAGCATGTTTGTTGCAGTGATAACAACTTTACCAGCAGCATTGACTTTCTTGATGATCATTTTTTGGTAAACTGGAACCATTTCGTACGGTACTTCGATACCCATGTCACCACGAGCAATCATGATACCATCAGCAGCTTCGATGATTTCATCCAAGTTGTCGATACCTTGTTGGTTTTCAATTTTAGCAAACAATTGAACGTGTCCGTTTCCAGTCTCTTTACAGATTGCACGAACTTCTTCAACGTCTTTTGCAGTACGTACAAATGAAATCGCAATAAAGTTGATACCTTGTTCAAGACCAAAGCGGATGTCATCATTATCACGTTCAGCAAGAGCTGGGAAAGGAATTTTAGTGTTAGGGATATTAACACCTTTTTGTTTAGCGATTACACCGTCATTTTCAACTTCAACTTCAAATTCACGAGTCGCATCATCTTTAGCAACTACACGAAGACCAAGTTTACCATCGTCAATTAATACTTGACGTCCAACTTCAACATCGTCATAGATATCAAGTGAACCAGCGACGTTCAATGCAATTACTTCACGAGTTGATTGAATTCCTTGTTTAGTTGCAACACGAATTTTTTCACCAGTTGTGTAAGAGTATTCTTTTGCATCTCCTTCGAACAATTCTGTACGGATTTCTGGTCCTTTAGTATCAAGAAGGAAACCAACTTTTTTACCTGCAAGTTTTTCAGCAAGTTTAACAGTTGCCATACGGTCACCTTGTTCTTGGTGGTCACCGTGTGAGAAGTTGAAACGGAATGTATTAGCACCAGCTTCAATCAATTTAGCAATGTTTTTAGCTGAAGCTTCAACATCCAGTTTTCCACTCCAGTATCCATCTTCACCATATTTTTTGCCACCACGGATTTCAACCGCAGGACCCAAAGTTGCAACGATTTTTACACGTTTATTCATGATTTTGTGACTCCTTTATATAAATGACCTTTTTGGTCTTATTAACTAATTTTTTAATTATGACAAGTTCTTATTCAAGTTAGATAGCTCAAGGTCTGCTTTATGAGGATTGTTAACCACAATCTTACCATCTGCAGTGAGGCTAAACAATGCTCCCTCTTCTGCTGTACCAAGAATTGGGTTTTCAACCATTTTCTCATTACGGATACCAACCGCAACACCACCGATACCTTCTTTAAGAAGTTTAACAGCATGCGCACCCATACGTGACGCCAATACACGATCACGCGCAGTTGGAGAACCACCACGTTGAATATGTCCAAGTTCTGTTACACGAAGATCACTTGTATCGCCAGCTTCTTTAAGTTTTTGACCAAATTCAGCTGCTGACATCACACCTTCTGCCAAAACGATGATATTGTGTTTTTTACCACACTCATAACCACATTTAATGCTCTCTACGATATCTTCAATCTTGAATCCTTCTTCAGGAATGATGATTTCATCAGCACCTGTTGCAATACCAGCCCAAAGAGCGATATCACCAGCGTTACGTCCCATAACTTCGATAACAAAAGTACGACGGTGACTTGATGATGTATCACGAATCTTATCGATAGCATCCATAGCAGTTGTAACCGCTGTGTCAAAACCGATTGTGAAGTCAGTACCAACGATATCGTTATCGATTGTACCTGGAAGACCGATAGCCGGGAAGCCATGTTCAGTCAAACGCATAGCACCGTGGTAAGATCCGTCACCACCGATAACAACTACACCTTCAATCCCGTGTTTTTTCAATTGCTCAATTCCTTTAAGTTGCCCTTCAAGTTGAGCGAACTCTGGGTAACGAGCAGAGTGAAGGAAAGTACCACCACGAGAAATGATGTCTCCTACTGAAGCAGCATCTAGGGGATGAATTTCACCAGCAACCATTCCAGCATATCCATCATAGATACCAAAAACTTCCATTCCTTCTGAAATTGCTTGACGAACAACTGCGCGGATGGCAGCGTTCATACCAGGGGCGTCTCCACCACTAGTCAAAACAGCAATACGTTTCATTTAGTTTATGCTCCTTTTTCTTTTAACATTCCTACTGATTATATCACATTTAAATGGAAAATTCTTCTATTTTCCGTAATTTTAGTGATAAATCGTTTTCATAGCAATTTTATCCAATTTCGCTTCTAATTCATTGGATTTAGTCACAAAATATTGGGAAGAAACAATTGTTTTCTGTTCCTCTTCATACCTGATGATGACTGGGATTGAGCCTTTATACTGGTCTAGGATATTTGAAATTTCTTTATCATATTCATGATTTTTAACCTGAATCCAGAATCGTTCAGCCACTGCTTCTTTCAAATCTTGTGCAATCATTTGCAGACGGTCATCTCTTGATTGAATCTTACCGTTGATGTAGTAGAATTTTCCTTCAGATAGGAGAGAGACAAATTTTCGATACTGGTCTGAAAATACTGTAACATCCATTCGAGACTTACTGTCGTGAACCTGTAGAAAGGCCATATTTTCGCCTTTTTTAGTTCGAATAACTTTTATTTTTTGCACTTCAACTAGAAGAGTTGCATTTGCTCCCTCAATAAGATTAGCAATTGGGGTTGTCGGATATAGAGCTTGTTTAGCGAGAGTTTGTAGAGGATGTGCACTGATACCTACCCCAATCAGTTCTTGTTCCTTGTTAAACTTCTCTGCCTCTGTTAAATCATCAGCCTCAGTCCAACTATAATTTGTATCTGCAAAGAGCCCACCCAACTCCTCAACGAAAACAAATAAGTTAGGTAGATTCACTAAAATCTTCTGACGATTTTTGTCAAATTCATCAAAGAGCCCCAATTCAACTAAAGGCGTCAAAAGTGAAAGTTTCTTGTAATTCTTAGGAAGACGCGTGACGAAATCTTCAATACTTGAGAAAGGACGGTTTTCAATAATCCAATAAGAAAAATCTCTTGGCATCCCCTTAATCGCTTTCAAACCTAGGTAAATTTTCTTTTGAACAATCTTATCATGATAGGGAATACTATTAATCGCCAAAGGTGCCACTTCAAATCCCATCTGCAATGCATCTACAATATAATCATTACTTGAATAATTCAACATGACTTGAAAGAAAATAGCAGGATAGTGCGTCTTGAAATAAGCAAGTTGGAATGCCAGTGCTGAGTAAGCATAGGCGTGGGATCTATTAAATCCATAACCTGCAAACTTTTCCATCACTGTAAAAACTTGGTTAGCTTTCTCTTTTGAATGACCGAGTTTAACTGCACCAGTGATAAAATCTTCCTTCATCAAATGCATCTCTTTAGCATTTTTCTTACCCATGGCACGTCTGAGAATGTCGGCTTTACCAAGACTGAATCCTCCAAAGCGCTGAGCTACCTGCATAACTTGCTCTTGATAGAGCATGATACCGTAAGTTGATGACAGGATGTCCTCCAAGGAAGGATCTAGCACCGTCACTTTTTCTTTGCCATTCTTGCGAGCCACAAAATTATCGATATAATCACTAGCACCTGGTCTGTTAAGGGATGTTGTTGCCACCACTTCTTCAAAGACTTGTGGTTTGACCCGTTTCAAGAGTCGAATGGCTCCAGATTGTTCAAATTGGAAAATCCCTTTCGTATTTCCAGCTGCAAAGAGAGCCAAGGTTTCTTTATCTTCCAGATCAATCTCTTCGATTTTGAGATGAACACCCTCTGACTCCGCAAGTAATTCTTGCATTTTTTGTACGAAAGTCAGGTTACGTAAACCAAGAAAAATCCATTTTTTTAGAAGTCCATTAGCTTCAACACCATGAGCATCATACTGGGTGATGAGCATATCCTCACCATATTTTAGAGGAATATAGTCTGTCAAGTCTTGGTCACTCATAACGACTCCTGCCGCATGAATAGAGGTCTGACGAGGATAACCTTCAATCTTTCGAGCAATATCAAAAAGCTTTTTTTGGTACTCAATCTTACTATTTATGACCTGTCTAAATTGCAAATTCTTTTCATAGGCCGTCGTTAGCGTATCTCGAAAACTGATTTTTTTCGTAATATTTGTTAATTCGTACTCTGGAACACCATAGCGTTTGAAAACATCACGAATTGCCTGTTTTGCTCCAAAGGTCGAATAAGTGACAATCTGCGCCACGTGTTGACTGCCATACCGATCACGAACATAACGAATGAACTCTGGTCTATAAAGGTCTGGAATGTCAATATCAATATCAGGCATGGTATATCGTTCACGATTGAGGAAACGTTCAAAAATCAGATTTTTCTCTACTGGATCAATCCCTGTGATATCAAGTGAGTATGCGACCAAACTACCCACAGCAGAACCGCGTCCCATTCCCATATAGTAGCCTTGGGAACGTCCAAAACGCAATAAATCCCAAACAACTAGGAAATAGTCATCAAAGCCCATATCATGAATCACAGCCAACTCTTCATTTAAACGCTTTTGATAAAGACCTGAGGTTAGCCCCTTGACTATCAGTCCCTGCTCAGCCCTCTCTAAGTTCTTCTACTGCAGGCCTTTCAGGGTTAAAGCGAGGGAGTTTTAAACTTGGATCAAGTTGGTAGCTAACACTCCCTATCAAACCTTGGAGATTGGCAAGCGCCTGAGGAAAGCGATTTTTAAATATTCCTTCTAATTCTGAGGCTGGTAGAAAGAACCCTGGTTGTAAATGCACATCCACTTCTCTCAGACTGATATTATCTTTGACTGCCGACAAGATTTGCAAAACCTGTATGTCTTCTTTCTCAAAAGAGTTGACCTGATACAGTGGAAGAATAGGTTTGGTAAAGACTTCTTGGTGAGTATCGGGACTAACCCCAATAAAATAATCATGACCTAAATCCAGCTGATCGATTCCATCAAAATAAGAAACAATAACAGCAACATCCTCAAGGTGACTGGTAAAGTCAGACCAATTTTTTCGTCCCGTCATTTTTAAAGTGGATAACTTCATCAACTCTTGGTAACCCTTAGTAGATAGAGCTAGAAAACGAAAAGAGATCTCCTTCTCGTCTATAATCAAGGTCATTTCAAGACCAATTAGAGGTTGGATTCCATATTTTCGAGTCACTTCTAAAAAATGATAGGCTCCATAGAGATTATCCACATCCATAATAGCAAGGTGAGAATAACCATAGTTTTTAGCTATTTGTACATATTTTTCAATCGAAACTACACTTCCCATAAAACTATAAACTGTTTTGGTGTCAAGTTGTGCAATCATGAACTCACCTCTCCTATTTTGATATATTTCTATTATACCATTTTACACCCCATATTTCTTAATCAGTCCATTAAGTACAAACTGATTATCCTTATCCAATTCTAAACAGTAGTATAAAACAGATTCTGCAAAAATTAACCTATTTTTATATTATTATGTTTTAAATAAAAATTCAAAACATTTTTATACCATATAAAGAATAATAAGACAAACATATATATTCTTTTGTTCTTTGTAAATCTTTAAACATGACTATATTTTATATTTTATTTACTGTAAATTATCATAAGTAACAGTAAATCTATACTCTATTTTGAAATTTATTTCATTAGGGTTTATTTATTCCATTTTTCCCAATTTTTTGATATAATAAATTTAGTGTTTTTTCAAAGGAGAATACTATGCATTTTAATCAATTCAGCTATCTAGCATTTTCTAGTTCGCAATTGTTAAATGAATTGGAAAAGCTAGGGCTAAATCTAATACCACATCTGCCTTCAAAAAAGCAGTTTGAACACTTCATTCGTTGGAGTTTTTTTACTTACTCCAATACCGACTATGCTCTATCTACAATCTCGATAGATAAGGACACTGACTTTCTGACTTTTTGTCAGTCAGACAGAGAGTTGACTGCAGATATTTTCTATACTGTAGCCTTTCAACTCTTAGGTTTTTCTTACTTGGTTGACTTTGAAGACAGTGATGTTTTTCGTAAAGAGACTGGTTTTCCCATTGTATATGGTGACTTGATTGAAAATTTCTATCAGTTACTCAATACTCGCACCAAAAAGGGGAACACTCTTATCGACCAACTTGTCAGTGACGGTCTTATTCCTGAGGATAATGACTATCACTACTTTAACGGCAAGAGTTTAGCTACTTTTTCTAGCCATGATGTCATTCGTGAAGTTGTTTACGTTGAGACTCGTGTCGATACTAACCAAAAAGGGCTACCAGACCTAGTCAAGGTCAGCATTATTCGTCCTCGTTATGAAGGGCAAATCCCTGCTATCATGACTGCAAGTCCCTATCATCAGGGAACAAATGATAAGGCTAGTGACAAGGCTCTATACAAGATGGAGGGTGAGCTTGAAGTAAAACCTGCTCACAAGATCGATCTAGAGGAACCTCAACTCAATCTCGTCCAACCTAAAGGTCAAGCTGATCTAGTGTCAGAAGCTGAAGAAAAGCTGACACACATCAACGCTAGCTATACACTCAACGACTACTTCCTTCCACGAGGGTTTGCTAATCTCTATGTCTCAGGTGTTGGTACCAAAGACTCCACTGGTTTCATGACTAATGGGGACTACCAGCAAATCGAAGCCTATAAAAATGTCATTGATTGGCTCAATGGTCGTTGCCGAGCCTTCACTGACCACACGCGCCTGCGTCAAGTCAAGGCTGACTGGTCAAATGGAAAAGTTGCCACAACTGGACTTTCCTATCTAGGTACCATGTCCAATGGTCTTGCAACTACAGGAGTCGATGGGTTAGAAGTCATTATTGCCGAGGCAGGCATTTCTTCATGGTACAATTACTATCGTGAAAACGGTCTGGTGACTAGCCCAGGTGGATATCCAGGGGAGGACTTTGACTCTCTTGCTGAACTAACCTACTCTCGTAATCTCTTGGCTGGCGACTATATTCGTAGTAACGAAGCTCACCAAGCTGATTTAGAAAAAGTAAAAGAGCAACTGGATCGCAAGTCTGGTGACTACAATCAGTTTTGGCATGACCGCAACTATCTTCTCAATGCCCATAAGGTAAAGCAGAGGTTGTCTTTACTCATGGTTCTCAGGATTGGAATGTCAAACCACTTCATGTTTACCAGATGTTTCATGCTCTTCCTGATTATATTAATAAGCATCTCTTTTTCCATAATGGTGCCCATGTTTATATGAACAATTGGCAGTCCATTGACTTTCGTGAATCCATGAATGCCTTATTGACTAAGAAATTATTGGGGCTAGATATAGATTTTCAACTTCCAACCGTTATCTGGCAGGACAATACCGCTCCTCATACTTGGCAGATTCTTTCTGATTTCGGTAATCAAGAAAGCTCAGAAACCTTCGCACTTGGTCAAGAAGAGCAAGTTATTCAAAACCAGTACTTAGATAAGGATTTTGATCGTTATGGTAAGACATACCAATCCTTCAATACAGAACTCTATCAAGGGAAAGCCAATCAAATCACCATTGACCTTCCTGTGACCAAAGATCTTCACTTGAACGGTCGAGCTCAGCTCAATCTTCGTATCAAATCCAGCACAAACAAGGGGCTCTTATCTGCCCAATTACTGGAACATGGTCAAAAGAAATACCTACAACCTTATCCAGCTGTTTTAAGTGCTAGAACCATTGACAATGGTCGATACCACATGTTGGAAAATCTATGTGAATTACCATTTAGACCAAATGAACAACGAGTCGTGACAAAAGGCTATCTCAATTTGCAAATAGAAATGATTTACTGTTAGTAGAGGATATTACTGCAGATGAATGGATGGATATCCAGTTTGAACTACAACCGACTATTTACAAGTTAAAAGAAGGAGACACTCTCCGTTTAGTCCTCTATACTACTGACTTTGAAATCACCATACGTGACAACACCGCTTACCACCTAACTGTTGATCTTGAACAGTCTACTCTTATCCTACCTTGTCAAAAGGTATAATATATCAGACTGTTCAAGATGGAACTATTTCCACTTGAACAGTCTAAGGAAACATAAACTTAGTATCAAATTCACTCTCAAAGAAGGACTTGTGATAAGCCCATAACTGGAGTTTGAACAAAAGATACCGCCCCATAACCAACATGTGTGACCCTCTATCATACACGCTACCACACCACATGTTGGTCAATCTCTGTGAATTGACATTTAGTATAAATTCACAACAAGCCGTGACAAATGCTACCAAAATTGAATGATTCACTGTTAGTAGAGAACAACCATGCTGATGAAGGAATAGACAGCCAATTCATCTGTACCCAACTAGTGACAAGTTAAAAGAAGGAGATTTTCTCCGTATAGTTCTTTATACTACTGACTTTAAAATCATCATACGTGACAATACCGCTTACCACCCGACTGACGATCTCGTTCAGTCCACGCTTTCTGTACCTTGTACAAGGAGTAATATTTTATGAACAAATCCGAACACCGACACCAACTCATACGAGCTCTTGTAACGAAAAACAAGATCCATACTCAAGCTGAGCTACAAGCTCTTCTTGCCGATAATGATATTCAAGTTACACAAGCTACACTTTCGAGAGATATTAAAAGTATGAACCTCTCAAAAGTACGAGAAGAAGACAATTCTTACTACGTGCTCAATACAGGTTCTATCTCAAAATGGGAAAAACGTCTCGAAATTTACATGGAAGATGCTCTTGTCTTGATGCGCCCAGTTCAACATCAAGTCCTACTAAAAACCCTTCCTGGACTTGCTCAATCCTTTGGTTCTATCATTGATGCTTTGAGCTTCCCCGACGCTATCGCTACCCTCTGTGGCGATGATGTATGTCTTGTCATCTGTGAAGATGCAGAAGCTGCTCAAAAATGCTTTGAAGAACTGAAAAAATTCGCTCCACCATTTTTCTTTGAAGAATAAGAAAATTCCGTGTCTCATTTGACACGGAATCTTTTTATCTATTTTACTGAGGTGGATTGTCTTTTTTGGTTCGTGCCAATCTCAGAGCACGATTTGGATTGAGACGATTAAATAGTTCTTCTAATTTCTTTTCATTCCAAACGTCTGCAGCGGAAACAAAGTTGCCATCCGCACCTCGGAAAGATATCGGTTTATCTCCCATATCAGTCTCCTAGTCTACAAATTCAAACTCAAATTTACCAATGCGAACCAAGTCACCATCTTTAGCTCCACTCGCACGAAGGGCTTCATCAACCCCCATACCACGAAGCTGGCGAGCAAATTTCATGACCGATTCGTCACGATCAAAGTTGGTCATATTAAAGAGTTTCATGAGTTTTTCACCAGAAAGTACCCATGTCGCATCGTCATCACGACTAATTTCAAAGGCTTTTTCTTCCTCGTCAAATCCATAATAAGCTTCTTCTTCCATATCTGACTCGTCGTAGAGCAAGAATTCTGGTGTCTTGTCTAACAATTCAGCTGTAGCATCCAAGAGCGTTGCCAGACCTTGCTTGGTCAAACCAGAAATTGGGAAGATAGCTGGTAATTCTTCAAATTCATCATAGTTTTCAGCCAATTTTTTTCTTGAATTCTTCAAGATTTTCCTGACTTTCAGGCATATCCATCTTATTGGCTACGATAATCTGTGGACGCTCCATGAGGCGAAGATTGTATGACTCCAGCTCTTTATTGATCGCTAGGTAGTCCTCATATGGATCACGGCCTTCGCTAGCTGACATATCAATGATGTGAAGGATGACACGTGTACGCTCGATATGGCGGAGGAACTGGGTTCCCAAACCAACACCTTGACTAGCACCTTCAATCAAACCTGGTAAATCAGCTACTGCAAATGATTCTCCTGATTGGGTACGAACCATTCCTAGATTTGGCACAATAGTCGTAAAATGGTAGGCACCGATTTTTGGTTTAGCAGATGTAATAACACTTAAAAGTGTTGATTTACCTACAGATGGGAATCCTACTAAACCAACATCCGCAAGGATTTTAAGTTCTAACTGTAATTCACGTTCCTGACCTGGTTCTCCATTTTCAGAGATTTCAGGTGCAGGATTTTTTGGTGTCGCAAAGCGAATATTTCCACGTCCACCGCGACCTCCGTGGGCAACGATAAATTCTTGACCATGTTCAATCAAATCTGTCAAGACCTTGCCAGTCTCCGCATCACGAACTGTCGTACCTTGTGGCACTCGAACTCTGAGATCCTCAGCACCACGTCCATGCATCCCTTTGGTCATTCCTTTTTCACCAGAATCAGCCTTAAAATGGCGATTGTAGCGGAAATCCATCAAAGTACGTAACCCTTCATCTACAACAAAGACTACATTACCTCCACGACCACCATCACCACCCCAAGGACCACCATTAGGGACATATTTTTCACGGCGAAAGGCAACCATACCATCGCCGCCATTACCAGCCTTGACCTTAATCTTGGCTGTATCTAAAAACATACTCATTTTTCTCTTCTCACTTTAAAAAAAGGGCTGGGAAATACCCCAGTCAATAAATGTGCTACTAGTAGAAATTAGATTAAAACTTAAAACCTACTAAAAGCACCAAGCGCTGTGGCAAAAATCCCTGCCAAAGTTACAAACAACATTATTAGCACAACAATCAGTGTTAATTTTTTTCAAACATTGTTTTTTTACGTTTTCCATTATCTCCAAATGCCATTATTTTCTCCTTTTTACTTTTAAATTTTTCTAATATTCTGTTGAAACTGGTGCAATTATCCATAAAATAATATAAGCTACAATTCCTGCCCCATAACAAAATGCAAGAACACCCCATATTACACGAACAATAGTCGGATCAATATCAAAATAATTTGCGACCCCAGCACATACTCCAGCAATTTTTTGATCACTACCACTTCTCATCAATTGTTTTTTCATTTCTTCTTCCTCTTTATCTATTATTTTACTTCATCTTTCCAATAATTTCTTATACTAGACAATTGTTTTTTAGAAGCCTTTAAGATACGTTTAGATTCTTTAACCGGAGTCATAACTACCTGTTGAGGTAAAGTAGAGAAACTGTTTTTAAAAAAACGCTGACCAATTGGCTCGTCGTCAAGTAATTCTTGTTCGAAATTATTTGAAATAATAGCATCCAGATAAAATTCATGAACCCGTTTTCCAAAGTTCTCAGCTGAAATCTCGTATAATTTCGCTGATAAGGTATGCTCATTCATATCTGGCGTTGCAATCAGAGCTTCTAAAATAGCTCCAGCTAAATCATGTTCTCCATAGTACAAGGTTCCAAACATCTTGTCAGTGATCAGATTATCCAGATAAGGATTTCCGTGAGCAATGACAGGTGTTCCACTGGCCAAGCTTTCCAAATATGTCAAACCTTGCGTTTCGCTTGTCGATGCCGAGATGAAGAAATCTGCCGCCTTATAGTAAAGAGCTGTCTCACTGGGAGCAATCATCCCTGTAAAGATAACGGAGTCTTGAATATCTAGTTTTTTAGCTTGCTCTTTGAGGTCATCTAGATAAGGACCATCCCCAGCTACCACCAGTTTAACCTTGTCTTCCTCTTTCAGAACATCAGCAAAGGCTGCTAATACTGCTTGAATATTTTTTTCATAGGAAATTCTGGAAAGACTCAGCAACATCTGTTCATCATCTTGAAACCCTAGTTTACTACGTAGTTCTTTCAGATTTTCTTGCTTGATTTCTGGACGTTCAAACTTAGCTAATTCAATCCCAGTTGGAATGACCCGCTTTTCAACCTTGACTTTATAATCAGATAGCAAATCACGAACAATCTCACTCGGGCAAACAACCCCATCTACATCGTGCAGGAAACCTCTGACCAGATACTTGACCATACTAGGACGAATCAACATCCCCTTGGCAATATAATGCACATAGTCTTCATACTGGGTATGATAAGTATGAATGACTGGAATCTTCAATTCACGCGCAATCCAAATACCCAACAGACCAAGAGAAAATTCTGTCTGAGTATGGATAATATCTAGCTGATACTGCTTTAGCAATTTCAAGCGCCTTACTAAAAGCCCTCGATAGGCAAAGCGGCGATCCTTAAAAAGCAAAGAAAGGAACACTTGGAATACGAATAATTTGCCAATCTTCATAACGATTGACATCCTTATCTGTCGTTGTAAATATGAAAACATCATGTCCTTGCTTTTCAAGTTCTGTTTTCAAGGTTCGAATACTGGTCGCAACACCAGAAACCTGAGGAAAATAGGTATCTGTAAATAAACCAATTCGCATAGATTACCTCACTTTTTACTTTTCTCCCTAAAGCGGCTTGTTTCTCATAAAAGTCCAACCAGATTTGTAACAGATGCTCTTCAGAATACTCTCTGGAAATATTCTTAGCTTTTTCTTTGAGGTCTTTTAAGGCAGCAGGATTTGCTTGATATTCTAAAATAGCCTCTTTCATCTCTTCTCTATCTGCTGTCGCCCGATAATTTCCCTCTAAAATTACCTTATAGAGATCTAAGTCACGTAACATGATAGGAGCTTCACAACTGGCAGCCTCTAAAATCGTCATAGGAAAGAGTTCATTATAACTGGGTAACAAGAAAAGGTCCGCTAGGGCATACAATTCGCGCATTTGCTCTGGGGACACAATACCTGGAAAAATTAAATTTTCAGGTGGATTATCCATAATTTTCTTGTAGCGTTCATAACCATCTGTCATACCACCAAAAGAGAAAGCCACCCGCCCAGATAAAGGTAATCTGAGGCAATTCCTCAGCCAGACGGATAAAATCATCAATCCCTTTGCGTTTCTGAACTTGACCAGCACCTACTACGATAAACTGATTGTCACTAAGACCTAGCTCTGTTCGCAGTCTCGCTACCTCTTCTTGTGGAAGTGGATGCCATTTTTCCTTATTGACAAAGTTAGGAATATAGGTCACTTTTTCACGTGGAATACCAGCTGCCACCAAATCCTCAATAAACATAGGATTAACAACAACCAAGTGCTCCATCCGGTTGTAAAAAGAAAAATACATAGCGTTTCACAATTCCCTTTAAGAAAAAAATGGAATTTTTCAAACTCCCCTCAAGTGTATCAGGCAAGAAATGTACATAGCCAATTTTTCCTCCCTGAGCGTTTTTTTTGGAAGGTTGATAAATAATAGGGGAAATCAATTGTATGAAAGTGAGTCACATCTGCCTCGATTGGAAGATTTTCTGTAACAATCAATTGATCCTTGGCATCACGGTGAAGAAGACGAACTAATTCACGGTAGGCACCTGAAACTCCTTGTCCTGCTACTTTCTCACTTGAACTCAACATATTGATTCGTAATTTCTTTTTTTCCATAGCTACTATTATATCATTTTCTTGGAATAAAATCAGCAAAAGAAAGGAGAGACTAGAGGAAAAGAGGGGGAAATTTCCTCGCTTTTCCAATGGTCTCTCACATACGTTTATATATTTACTTAATGCCTAGTGCAATGCGTGCATAGCGGCTCATTTTTTCAACTGTCCAGGCTGGATACCAAACCAATTTAACCTCAGTATCAGTCACTTCTGGGACCTCTGTCATGGCATCATAAATCTGATCCGTCAAAAGATCTGCCAGGGGACAACCCATGGTTGTCAAAGTCATATCAATCTCTGTTTGTCCCTGTGTCGCCGTCAAAAACGAATCTCATAGATCAAACCAAGATTGACAATATCGATTCCCAACTCAGGGTCAATAACTTCTTCCAAGGCTGATAAAATTCGTGTTTTGATATTTTCAATTTGCTCTTCTGTATAAGCCATATTCATCCTCACTCTTAGTCTTCAATAAAATCACGAAGCGGTTTGCTGCGACTTGGTTGGCGTAGTTTTCTCAAAGCTTTAGCTTCAATCTGACGGATACGCTCGCGAGTCACGTTAAAGACTTTACCCACATCTTCAAGGGTACGCATTTTTACCATCATCTAGTCCGAAGCGCAAGCGCAAGACGTTTTCTTCACGGTCTGTAAGAGTATCCAAGACCTCATCCAACTGCTCACGCAAGACGATACGAGTTGTATAGTCCACTGGATTTTCAATCACTTCATCTTCGATAAAGTCCCCAAGGTGGCTATCATCCTCTTCACCGATAGGTGTTTCAAGAGATACTGGTTCTTGGGCAATCTTCAAGATTTCACGAACCTTGTCAGGGGTCATATCCATACGTTCAGCAATTTGTTCTGGTGTTGGATCTTGTCCCAATTCTTGAAGGAGATTACGCTGTTCACGAACCAATTTATTGATGGTTTCAACCATGTGAACTGGGATACGGATGGTACGAGCTTGATCCGCAATAGCACGAGTGATAGCCTGACGAATCCACCAAGTTGCGTAAGTTGAGAACTTGAACCCTTTAGAATAGTCAAACTTGTCAACCGCCTTCATCAAGCCCATATTTCCTTCTTGAATCAAGTCAAGAAACTGCATACCACGACCAACATAGCGTTTGGCAATAGAAACAACCAAACGAAGATTGGCTTCCGCAAGGCGTTGTTTAGCTTCGATATCGCCAGCTTCAACAGCCAGTGCCAACTCTTTTTCCTCTTCATTGGTCAAGAGAGGAACGACTCCCGATTTCTTTCAAGTACATACGGACAGGGTCATTAACCTTAGCCGAAGTTGAACCAATCAAGTCCTCATCACTGAGTTCTGGCTCTTCTTCAGTACTAAGAACACGTGCACTTGGATTTCCTTCGTTATCTGTAATAGAAATCCCCGCATCCTGAATCCGTTGCAAGAGATTTTCAATCCCATCAGCATCTAAGGTAAAAGGAATAACCAGACTAGAATTAATATCATCATCTGTTGCAGTTCCTGTTTTCTTGTGATTACGTATAAAGTCCGCTACTTGTACGTCAAATGTTGTTACTTCTTTTTGTTTTGTTGCCATTATTACTCCATTCTTCTCTTTTTGGGATATCAATCGTTGCAATTCTTCTAAGGGCTGTGTCTGTATCTCCTACATGGCTAGCTTCCTGCACCTTTCTTTTTGATTCTCATATTGTCCTGAGTCAGGAGGGCACTTGTTTCGAGTCATTTCCACTTCACTAAGTTCCTGAGGTGACATCTCAGCATGGGCAAATCATGAGCTAAAGCACTTGATACCAGGCTCGTTTCAACTTCCTGTGTCTGTTCTGCGAGAGGTCCTCTGATCAGATTTTTCCCTGCTCACTAATCAATTCGTATAAGAATCTGAAATTCTGGGTGTATCAAAGAAAAAAATCATCTCGCAAACGATAATCATTCAAAATAACTGGATTCTCAGCCATCCTATAAAGGAGATGAGCTTCTGCTCTCATAACTGCTGATCAGCTGCTTGAGTCACAGGTAAACTGATTTGCGTACTGGTGCAGGACGCTCCTTGACCCTCTCCTGCCTTTGGACAATCCGACTTTCATTTACAATCTGCTCCACCTGCTGCATAATCAAAGGAAGGCAGGCTGTCAGCTAGAAATATGGATGTAGATGTTTTGAGCAGTGATAGACTTTTCTTTGAGCGATTAAGGGGCAATCTTTTTCAATGAAACTCAATTTGCGCCTGCAGAGTTATCACTATTTTCCGGCTTATAGCTGGTGAAATATAAAAATTCAATCGGGACTAATCCGAGTCTTTCGTTAAGAGATAAGCCAGATCTTCGGTAGAATTCTTTTGTAAATACTCATCTGGGTCCATGGAATCAGGTACTGCTGACAACTTCCACTGAGAAATCTCTTTTAATTCCTCCAACGCTTTTTGCTGTTGCTGCCTGCCCTGCCTTATCACCATCGTAGCTGAGGACAATCTTTTTAGTAAAGTGTTTGAGATGGTCAACATGTTCCTTGCTCAGAGCCGTTCCCATAGAAGCTACAGCATTCTCTATACCAGCACGGTAGGCAGCGATAACATCCATAAAACCTTCCATCAAGTAGAGTTCTGGAATTTTCCCAGTTCCTTTTTTAGCCTTGTCCAAATGATACAATTCATAACTCTTGTTAAAAATTGAAGTTGAGCGACTATTTTTATACTTGGCAGTCTGATTATCTGTTTCTTGCCAGATACGACCTGAAAAGGCAATGACCTGCCCCTTATCATTGGTTAAAGGAAAGATGATACGTCCGAAAAAAGTATCATGAAACTGATTACCGTCCGATAAGTAAAACAAGCCCGAATCCAGTAAATCCTTTTCCTCAAACTTATCAGCCAAACGTTGATAAAGATAGGTTCTCTCTGCTGGAGCCAACCCAATCTGGAAGTGCTTCAGAACTTCGTCTGTCAACCCTCGCTTATATAGATAATCCCTTGCTTCTTCTCCCATCTTGGTCGTCATGAGAATTGCATGGTAAAATCGTGCAGCTTCTTCATGCATATCATATAGAGCCTGATGAGGGGAAACCTGTTGAGGGCGAGACGGGACAGGCATCGTTAATTGAATACCAACACGCTCTCCTAAGAGCTGAACGGCTTCCATGAAGGACACACCTTGGTATTCTTCGATGAACTTAAAGACATCACCTGAGCGACCACAACCAAAACAATGGTAAAACTGCTTGTCCTCTACAACGTTGAAAGAAGGTGTTTTTTCACCATGAAAAGGACAGAGCCCTAGATAGTTCCGTCCTGCCTTTTGTAAAGAAATCACATCTCCTATGACTTCCACAATGTTGGCATTGTTTTTGATTTCTTCAATGACTTGTTTGTCAACCATACACAATACCTCCATCTTATCATAGTTTCACGTAAACTAGTATAGCTTATTTCTGAAAAAAAGTAAACCATTTCATACACTTTCCGTAATTATCTTTGCCTTATTTTTCTAGATAGAAAAAAAGTTAAAAAACTCAGAAACACTTTAATGCTTCTAAGTTTTTCTTCTCTATTTTTTAATGAAAATAAAGTTTATCTATTCAAATAATTGATAGTAGTCTGAGATTTTCATCTTTGCCTTTTCTTCTTGGTTCAAATCTTGGATAATCCGTCCTTCCTTCATGACAATCAGACGATTGCCATATTTGAGAGCATCTTCCATATGATGAGTAATCATAAGTGCTGTCAGCTGATCTTTCTTGACAAATTCATCTGTCAATTCCATCAAGGATACACTGGTCTTTGGATCAAGGGCCGCAGTATGCTCATCTAATAGGAGTAATTCAGGTCGCTTCAAGGTTGCCATCAAGAGACTCAAAGCCTGTCTTTGCCCACCTGATAAGAACTCAATCGGTGTATTCAAGTGTTTCTCAAGACCATTTCCTACTTTTTCAATGATAGCCTGAAATTCATCCTTGTAGCTAGCCAGTCGTCTCGGAAACAGTCCACGTTTTTCACCACGAAACTTGGCAATTAAAAGATTTTCAGCGACCGTCATACGAGGAGCTGTCCCCATCTTCGGATCTTGGAAGACACGAGACAGATACTTGGCTCTCTTCTCTGGTGAAAACTTAGTAACATCTTCACCCAAAATACGGATGGTCCCACTGGTTAGTGATAAGGTTCCTGCAATAGTGTTAAAGAGGGTTGATTTCCCAGCACCATTTCCACCTAAAATCGTGATAAAGTCCTGTTCAAAAATTTCTAAGGAAACATCATTTAAAATAATCTTTTCTTCATCAAAGCCATTTTTAACGACTTTGGTTGCATTTTTTAATTCTACAATTGCTGTCATTTGCTTAACTTGGCTCCTTTCAAGATTGTTTGCTTAAATGTTGGAATCATGAGGCAGACTGCCAAAATCACGGCACTGTATAAACGAAGGTAACTTGTATTAAAACCAAGAGCGATAACCGCCCACACTAAGAATTGATAGGCGATAGAACCCACAACGATGGCAATCAAACGCTCTGCCAAACTCAAACTCTTGAAAATAACTTCCCCAATAATCAAACTTGCAAGACCTACAACGATAACCCCAATTCCCCGAGATACATCGGCATAACCTTCTTGCTGGGCAATAAGAGCACCTGCAAGGGCAATCACACCATTTGATAAGACCAAGCCCATAAGCTCCATGCGACCAGTATGAATCCCGAAACTTCTAGCCATATCAGGATTGTCACCTGTAGCAATATAGGCTTGTCCGAGTTTAGTGTCCAAGAAAAAGAGCATGAGAACAATAACAAGACTGACAAAGATGAGACCTGTCAAGAGTTGGTTCAAGTCTGAATCAAAAGGTAAAACATCCTGAATTTGCTTGGTTCCAAGCAGTCCTAAATTTGCACGTCCCATAATCAAGAGCATGATAGAGTGACAAGAAGTCATCACCAAAATCCCTGAGAGCAAGGTTGGAATCTTCCCTTTTGTATAAAGAAGTCCTGCTGCCATTCCAGCCAAACAACCTGCTCCTACAGCAACAAGTGTCGCTAAAAATGGGTTCACGCCTTTGGTTATCAAAGTGACAGCAACAGCTCCCCCAAGAGGGAAGGAACCTTCTGTCGTCATATCTGGAAAGTTCAAAAATCCTAAATGTCATAAAGATTCCCAGACCTAAAATAGCCCAGACAAATCCTTGAGAAATAATAGATAATATCATCTGTTTCTTAACCTTTTCTATATGATTTTCTATTGTAAAAAATTGGAGGAGATGTCCCCAACTCCTCCATTGTAGATTATTCGATCACTTGCCCTGCTTCTTTTAGAACAGATTCAGGAATCGTAATACCTAGCTCTTGTGCCAATTTTTTGTTAATCACTGACTTACCAGTTGAAAAGACATTGACTGGAGTATCAGCTGGTTTTGCACCTTTCAAGACTTGCGCAATCATTTTACCTGTTGCCACACCAAGGTCGTGTTGGTCAACTACAACTGATGCCAAGCCACCTGCTTCTACCATGGCAGTCGCGCTTGGGTAGATTGGTTTTTTAGCTGATTGGTTGCTTGATACAACTGTTGAAAAGGCTGATGCAATGGTGTTATCGATTGGAACCCAGATAGCATCAACCTTGCTAGTCATAACGTTAACTGTTGAAGCAATTTCATTTGTTGAAGGAACAGCAAATGTTTCGACTGTCAAACCTGCTTTTTCAGCATAAGCCTTAAATTCTTCTACCTGTGTTTTTGAATTGTCTTCGCTGCTTGAGTAAAGGGCTCCGATTGTTTTCACATTTGGTGTAAGAGCCTTGATGAGTTCAACTTGTTGTTGAGCTGGGATTGTGGTCAGATACCCCTGTAATGTTGCCACCTGGTTTTTTCAAATCTTTGACCAAGTTAGCACCGATTGGGTCTGTAATAGCGGCCATGATAACCGGTAGGTCTTTTTGTTGCACTAGCCAATCCTTGAGCTGCTGGTGTTGCAATACCAACCACAAGGTCATTGCCCATTTGCAACCAATTGTTTACTCATTGTCGCAACCTTACTTTTGGTCACCTTCTGAGTTCATAAAATCGATTTTTAACTTGGTCATCTTTATAACCTTCTTCTGCAAAGTCCATCTTGAATTCCTTTTATAAATCAAATCAAGAGATGGATGGCTCACAAACTGAAGGACACCAACTTTGGCAACTTTCTTCTCATTCTTAGCTTCTGGTTTTATTCATTGAAGAGTAAATCAAAGCTTCCTGCTACTAAAGACTGCTAATGCAGCGATAATTCCAATTAAACGTTTATTTTTCATTCTATTTCTCCTTTTTATTTCCTTTAAAATGCTTCACTTATCTAAACAAGCGACGCCATCGTTTTCTTTCCATACTAACCTCCATCAAAAAAGTCCTCACACAAAAAACTTGTGTGAGGACGTCGATGCGCGGTACCACCTCAATTATAGGGAATTTCCCTATCGCTCTATCTCGCAATAACGAGATGCACTGTAAGGTGTGCTCACCGAATTTTTATGATTTCAAATTCTAAATAACATCCAGCCCAATTTTCATCATCACCACTTATCTGTTTTCAGCTACCACAGACTCTCTAAAAAGTTTATATGATTACTTTTCTGAATGGTTAAATTATATCATTTTTCAACTACTTGTCAAGACTCTTTTAGCATTTTTTTGAAATATTCAAAAACTTCCCCTATGAAAAAGAGGAAGTTTGATAGGTATCAGCCTGAATTACGCAATCCGGTCGCAATTCCGTTGATGGTTGTATGGATTAATTTTTCTTGATCGCTTGATAATTCTCCTCGGCGTTGACGTTTAATCAACTCCAACTGGATATAGTTGAGGATATTAAAGTAAGGCATACGGTAATCCAAACTCGCTTTTAGATATGGATTTTCAGCCAATAATTCGTCATAGCCTTCAATCTCTAGGATAACATTTTTCGTTAATTGCCATTCGTCTAAAATAGTATCATAAATAGCCTTCACTTGATCATCTTCACATAACTTAGCATATTCAAAAGCAATATTCATGTTGGATTTAGATAAGACCATATCGACATTTGAAAGAAGCGATTGGAAAAATGGCCAATTTTGATACATATCTCGTAAGATAGCGATATTCTCTGGATTTTTATCGATAAACTCCTTGAAGCTTGATCCGACACCATACCAGCCAGGGAACATGACACGACTTTGTGACCATGAGAAGACCCAAGGAATGGCACGCAAACCACCGATTTCTGTAATAGTCTTACGAGCGGCTGGACGAGAACCAATATTAAAGCTGGAAATAGCCTTAATAGGACTTGACTCAAAGAAATAATCATAGAAAATGTTCATTTCCCAAAAACTAAGTCTCGGT
>BNJS01001328.1_pt1 | contig 94050 bp, 152 predicted proteins | sample 8540461 | NCBI WGS metagenome assembly BNJS01 (sample SAMD00202454, study PRJDB9452) | human saliva metagenome | isolation source: human saliva | place: Japan | reverse complement strand
ATTCGTTATTAAATCAGCCGGTATGAAACGGTTGATGTGTTCACCCGCTATCGGCACACCAAAAGGAGTATGTTGTTTTCGCTCGGATCGTCACTGGACGCAGCTGGGGGCGTATTATGCGGCGCAGGCGTTTTGTCCGAGCGCGGGCTGACAATGCCGGATATCGAGGAATGGGAGCACAATCGTTAGATAACTTTTTGGGATATTTATACAGCAACAATCCGGTCAGCAAGGTGGGACAAAATCCGGACCGGATTGATTATTATGTATCAGGGACAAAATCCGGAAATTGAATGTTTTTATGACAAAAAACGAAACGTGGAGTTCTTATACGCAGACGGTATATAGCCAAGCGGCAGTCGCCAATGGTACGAGTACGGTATAAGCGGCGATTATCCGCTGCCGATGTATAAAAATCCAGGAGTTAGCCAATGGCAGGATATTGATGGTGGTCAAGGATTCTTATGCCAATGCATTCGTACCTTGGCTGATTCATTCTTTTCAGGAGATTATTGTAATTGATCCCCAGAACCCTGAGGAGAATGTCTTGACTTGGTGGTTAAGGAAAACGTGAGTGATTTTATCGTGGTGAGATTATATTATGGCTGCCGAACTGAAAGAGCTAGCCAAATGCTGCAAGCTTTGGCAGAGAAAGGAGAAAACCAGAGGCAAGGCTATCGGTACGAGCGGGTAAAAGCTGGACGACAGATGGTTTTTACAGGGAGACAAAAAGATTTGGTGGCGTACCGGATTGGGGAAGGCCGCCGGGTGGTAGAAATGGAATGCCTCGGCGCTGGCAGCGGTGGCAGGAGTTTCGAGGCAAACGCTTTTGGTCAGATTTTTATTTACGGCAGATAGTCTGGCGGATGCGCAAAAATCATGATATGCGTGGGTTTGGCAAAGGATTCTCATCGAGATTGTGCTGCGGCTGGCAATTCAAGTGCTGGGGGCGAGGAAACGAGGAAGGATATGCCGGTTTAAAAAGAGAAAGGCTTCGACAGAAAGCCGTATTATACGGAGAAATTACGGCAAGGAGAAGGAAAATGCCGAGTCAGAGGCTTTCGGGAGATAGAGCCGAAAAAGAGATGAGGGAGTAAAAATGATTCAGAAAAAGCGAAAAAGATATATTGGCTGGTGGGGCTTGTCGCCTTGTTGGCACTGGGAGTGGTGGCTTTTGATGTCCGCCTAAAGACGGTTTTTATTCGGTGAGAACCGGCAAAGTAACGCAGCCGCTTACCATCGGTTTAGTGGCGGATTTGCATAGCTGTGATTACGGCAAAAAGCAGGAGAAGCTGACGGCGGCGATTGCGGCGACTAAGCCGGACGTGCTGTTTACTGGCGAGGTGATATTATTGATGATGATTTGCCGGAAGAAAAAGCGCAAGGAGTTTCTATCAGTAGCAGGACAGCCATTATCCGACCTGATATGTGAACAGGCAATCATGCGAATACTGGACCAAGGAAATTGACCGCCTGCGGAAATGGATTCAGAGTTATGGTATTACAGTGTTAGAGGGCGACACGGACCTGCTGGAAATCAATGGGCAAAAGGATTCAAATCGCCGGAATTAACGATCGGAAGCGCCGGCTGGAGAATGGGAAAAGAGCTTAATCGCTGTGGCAAAGAGCGAGATAAGGATATGTTTTCCGGTGCTGTTGACGCATCGACCGGAGGGGATTAACAAATTATTTCGCCGTATGGCTTTGATTTGGTCGTAGCAGGACACGCTCATGGCGGGCAGTGGCGGGTGCCGGGGCTGATTAATGGTGTGTTGCACCCAATCAGGGTTATTTTCACGCTATGCTGGCGGACGCTATGACTTTGAGCATACGGTGATGATTGTCAGCCTGGGGATTGGCAAGGAGCCAACCCGGATCCCAAGGATTTTTAACCGACCGGAGTATGTAGTGATGACAGGTGGAACCGAGGAGGTAGGGTGCAAGCACGACAGAGGGAAAAGGGGATACATCCGACGTGCACGCCGAAGCCTTTCGCGGCTTCAGCGTCGCCGGGAATTATCCCATGAAATCAATATCAATTCCCTCTTTTCGTGCAAACACGACAGAAGGGGATAAAAATCCGACGTGCGCCGAAGCCTGCGGCTTCAGCGTCGCTAGGGATATCTCTATGAAATCACAATCAACACCTCTTTTTCGTGCGAGCGCGACAGAGGTATTGATTGTGATTGCACGTCGGATTTTTACGAATATTGGTCGTTTGACCAATGGACTTTTTGGAGGTGGAGAGTTAAAATGTTATCAAACAAAGAAAAAAGCTTTTATGGGCTATATAAGAATGAGGAGAAGCAAGCAGCCGTTTTGTAACGGCTGCTTGTTTTGGAGACTTTTACTTTTAAGACGGAAAGGAAATGGATGAATGGCTAAAAATCGTCAGTCTTATCACAAGATTGTTATTCCACTAATTATTTATGTCATCGGGGTTGTTCTGAGCTGGTTTTTGTCGTTTGACACGTAAGCTCAATTTCGGTGAGGTAATCTGGCTATATTACGATTAGTGTCGGTGATTATTTTGTTTTTGAATGCGCTGGTGCAAGAAAAGTACCGCTTGGGGATCGGCTTTCCGCTGAGCTGATTTTTCCGGCTTATCCGGTAGTTCCCGATTATGATAATCTCACGAGGAATTGACTGCCTTTAAAAGGAGGCTTACAACGAGGTTATGAATGACGAAAAAGGAATGAAAGCCAATAATCGTCTGCAAAGCTATGCCACGCAGCTGCTATGGCATTGCTTTTATCTGAAAAAGGCGTTTGGAAAAAAGCATGGACATCGATTTTACGCAGCTCAACAGACGCTCTTATTCCAAAAGTCAAAGTCCGGTCAGGGCAAACACGTATTTGACGGCAGATATGATGTAACCGATGTTTATGAAGAAATCTATGCAACCAGAACGTACCGGCAGAGTCGAGCTGGCGGAGGTTTAGGATAAAGAAGTTGCTCGCTATACCTTTTTGTCGGCGAAAAGTGTGAGTCCCAATCAAGTGGTGTGCCCGAACTGCGGCAATGATTGCGACTAGAGATAACAATTGACAGCTGTGATTATTGCGGCACCAAGTTTACGGTGGAGGATTTGAGCGGACGGGTAGCCAGCTATTTCGGCGTGATTTTTGAGGTACTAGAGGCAAAACAGCAGGCAGCCCGAAAAGCCTTTCCGTGGGTATATATGGCGATTGTCCTGCCGCTGGCTCATATCGGGCTTTTTCCTTTCTCCGGTCGGTATGAGGGAGACATGTTGTTCCAGATTGCCAGGCTTTGGCAGGAGCGGTAGTATTTGGCGGCGCGGATTTATCATGGCGACCATACCGATGCTTGGCGATTGTGACGCTGGTTATGGTTGCAGAGTGAACAGCTCAGTAAATGGATACCTACTCATCGCCCTGCCCAAGACCGGAAGCGAGAAATCCAGTGGGCAGAAAAGAGTGCGACAGCAAGATCCGCTGTTTTTCCATTCAGAGCTTTTTGGCGGCTTTGAAAAATAAGCTCTCATGCCATTCATTTGCCGATACGCTAAATGAAGTCAATGCTTTTTCGGATTGCGACCTTCCGGGCAGCTACAAAATTATCGAGATGTCGTTGATGATCGAAACCATATCGCTGATGCTGAACGATTATGGAATCCGAAACGGCATGCAAAATGGCAACGGTGCGATTTGCTGGTGCAGGACGAAAGCCGGCAGATTGAAACCAGAAAAGAAGTGGTGCGAATGTGTCTGGAAAATGCCGGGATTGTAAAACACAGTTTGCGGACCAGGATCATTTCTGCTGTGCCAAAAATGCGGCAAAGAAAGCTTTGTCGCTCTTAGAGGGGAAGACCTACCGGTATTTGCAGGAAATGTTTTGATTAAGAGCATGACTGGGTGATTACCCGATATTTTTAGAGTGAGGTTTGGCGACATAAGGAGAGGAAGGAGAGAATGGCAAATCGCTGTTCTTTTCCTTATGTTATTAAGCATTTTGTGAGCGATGAATAAAAGAGTTTAAAAAGCTACGGACTCAATGGGGAATGGACGGGGAAAAATAGACTTTTGCGACGAAATAGTTTGTTATGGAAAGAAGTGCTTTTGCAATCAAGGCATCCATTGCCGGAAAGGAAAAATCCGAGGATGGACTTTTTGCTTTTTCAAATAAAAAGATTGGATCAAAGGAGGTACTGATATATTATAATTAGTATCAGATGCTAAAATACAATTATAATATATCAAAAAGGTGGTAATAAAATGATGCTATCAACAGAAGCAATAAAAATAGAATTAGTGTGCGAACATTTAGCCATGACAGAGGTCTCCGAAGAAAATTGAGAAAAATCAGAGAATACATCAGGCAAATAGATAATCCGTTTCAGGTACCGATTGAATTTCGAGTATTATCGGCAGAAAGCAAAAATAATCTCAGCAGTCCGGTAATTGTTGGGGCTGATACTTATGTAGCGGCTATGGGTACCGGAAAGCCCCAATGCGGAGCTGGCATTTGGATACGCTGAAAAATTGATCTTGTTGCGACTTCCCTTGGGCTTAGGGACGGTATGGTTGGCGGTACGATGGATAGGGCGGCATTTGAAAAAGCGATGGAGCTGAGCCGGATGAAAGTGTATGCCGGCAGTATCGCCGATAGGATATGCGGCGGAAAAACGCTCCATGAGAGGAAAAGCCTGATGAGAAAAGAGCATGAAAGCGGACGAGCGAGTGCCGTTTGAAAAACTGTTTTTCGGCAAAGCTCAAAGCCCGATGAAGAATCCGACGCCGGAGGTGGGAAATGCCTTTACAAATGGTGCGGCTTGCCCGTCGGCGACGAATAAAACAGCCCTTGGCGAGTTGTGATTGCTGAAATAAGGTTCATTTCTATGAAGAAAAAGGGGTATGCCAATGAAAAGATGGGCGATATCCAGAAGGTTGATCTTGAATTGCCATCTGCCATTTTGAAATAGCATGCCAAAGAACAAGGCTTAACCGGAAAATGGATTCAAGAAAATCCGGAAATAGCAGCTCCGGATAATACAGAATATCGTAGCGACTCACGAAGGGGAGAATTAGAATGGATACTAGTGCCAAGTCCGCCATTCACGCCTTGATGATTGATGGCCGAAGCAAAGTGCCGATGAATCTCGAACAAATTGCTAATAGCGTGGGCACCAAATGCCAGCTACATCAGAAAATTGACGGCAAGATTGAGTAAAGCCGGAATCATAGAGGGACGTAGAGGCATTAGTGGCTTTATTTTGATCCCGGGTGAGATTTCCCTGCTGATATCTATAAAGCAGTGATGGAAAGTGAGATGATGTTTGCCTTTTTGATATTCATCAAAACCCGAACGATGCGTGTGTTGTCGGACATCATATCCTGCCGGTGCTAAGCGGTATGTTTGGCAACATGGAAAAACAAATGAGCAACAATTAAAAGAGGTGCACACTAAATGATTGCATCCATCGCGATGAGAGAAAGAATAGAAAATCGGAAAGAATTGGTAATCTGTGAAATGAAAAAGGATATAATATGAGGAGAAACAATGAAAGCGACGCATATTAACAAAATATAATAAGGAAGGAATGGATTTAGAGCTAGAGAGTCTGCCCATTTCGTACCGGAGAAAATGAAGTATTAGGTGGAAATACACGCAGCGAGCAGTTAATCCGCTGGATAATATGATTATCCGGGGAGAGTGAAGCTGATTGTACCGTATTCGGTACCGCTGATTATGGAATGAATTTTTCGGGTGTGGTGATAAAGCTCTTCCGTCACGAGGTTTAAGACCGGAGACCGAGTTTACGGAAGAATGCCGCTGGCAAAAAATAGGAGCGTTTGCCGAGTATGCGGCAGTGCCGAAAAACGCCATGGCAATCGTACCGGATTACCTGACGCATGAGCAAGCGGCGACCGTTCCTTTGACTGCTCTGACTGCACTGCAAGCCTTTGAAATAATGAAGGTCAAATCCGGTGCGTCCATATTTTATTTCCGGCGGGACAGGGAGTCTTGGAGCGATAGCAATCCCTGTGGCAAAAAGCCTTGGACTGACGGTGTATGACAAATGGAAGTGCCGATAATGAAAGAACGAGTAAAGGCACTGGGAAGCAGATGATTTATTGATTATAAGAAAGAAAACTATGCGGATGTATTAAGCAATATGGACTATGTGCTGGATACCTTGGGCGAGACGAGAATTACCAGATGAGATTTAAAGTATTATTAAAAGAAATTCTAGGAATTGGTCGGGGAATGCGTGAGGATTTGTAGCTAATATTTGTAACCTGAGGCAAGTTCTGAACTATGATAAGATGATAACACATATTAAGACTGGGCTTTAGGCGATAAGCCGGAAAGGCAGGCGAGTAGGTTGTTTTTAAACGGCGGGAAAATCGTTCCGGCAAACAGGAATGGATTGGGGAGATGGATCAAAATCACTAATTGCAGGGAGCAGGAAAAAGCACTCAGGAAATATCCGCTAAGCAACGGCAAGGAAAGGAAACAATGAAAACAATTATTGTAGGGAGTAGCCGGCGGCTCTGCTTCGGGCAAAACAACCGTTGTGGGCGAGATTATGAGAAGATTTGGCGAGCAGGTTGAGGTAATCAGTCATGATGATTATTATAACGATCAGGCGGAAATGCCCTTAGAGGGCGATATCTTCAAAACTATGACCATCCGGACGCCCTATGAAACCGAGCGACTGGTGGAAGATATTCGGCGGTTAAAGAGGGGCAGGCAATTTACCGCCCGACCTATGATTATACGCAGTATACTCAGGGCAAGGATAAGGTTTTAGTAGAGCCCAAGCGAGTGGTGATTATTGAAGGCATTTTAATCTTGGAAGATAAGCTTGCGAGCTGATGGATATTAAAATTTATGTGGATACGGATTCGGACGAGACGGCTGATGCGGCGCCTGACCAGAGATATGGCGGATGGGGCGGAACGGTTGAGTTCGGTGCTGGGGAACAGTATCGCAAAACCGGTCAAACGGATGCTGTGAGCAATACGTAGAGCCGTCCAAAAAGTATGCCGATCTGATTTTGCCCCGAGGCGGAGAAAACTAAAACCGGAATTGAAATTATTTTAAGGCATTTAAAAAGCTATATTCAGGCAGGATAGAGGAAAAATGGAAAAACGGTGCAAAAGAAAAGACGAGCATTTACAGTATGCCATCGAGCTTCATAGTCAGCAAAATCCAGAATGGACTGTCAGTCTTGCTACTATGCCTGCCGCCGAGGCAGAAGCCTTGATGAGATTAGTCTGCAAACAGAAGGTTATGGGGTTTTTCGCTGGCAAACTTTTTATATCAATGCGATGACCGGCGGCACTCGAGCAGGCGGAAAAATGGAACCGAGCTAGCGATTTTAGCAAGAGAATGTGAGTTTGATGCTGGCGATGGGCTCTTATGCGGGTAGCATTGCGTCAGCCGGAAGCAAACGTTCCTTTGCGGTAATCCGGCAAAGAGGCACCGAATATTTGCTTGGGAGTGAATCTGGGAGCGGATAAGACGCCAGCTGAGGGCATATGGGGCAGTGGAAGAAACGGCGGCGGATTTTTGCACATTCATATTAACCCGCTGCAAGAGCTGATTATGCCGGAGGGAGAAAGAAGCTTTCGGGGCTGGCTAAGTCATATCGAAGAAATCGCTCAAAAATAGTCCTGTGCCGGTCATGGTCAAAGCAGGTTGGCTTTGGTATGAGGAAGGAAGATATCGCAGGGCTTTTTGGCGTGACGGGTGTAAAAACGATTGATATTAGCGGCGGGGGGAACGAACTTTGCCCGAATTGAAAATGCCAGGCAGGATAAACCTTTTTGCAGAGCTGGAGAAAACTTAGGAATATCAACGATTGATTCGTTAAAAATAGTCAGGAGTTTCAGCGGCGAGGCGAGATTTTGGCGTCCGGCGGGATTAAAATGCCCTGCATATTGCCAAGGCGTTTAGCAATGGGGAGCAAGCAGTTAGAGTAGCGGGGCAGATTCTTTATCTTCTGAAGGAAAAGGGTGTAACAGAAACGATTGCAGAGCTGGAGCACTGGAAGGAAGAATTAAAACGCCTATACCTTTTTGTGTGGCGTAAAAGATACTGCAGAGCTAAACCAAATAGCGGTACAAAAGAAGTAAGATAAAGTAGGCAGGCAAAAGCCGGTGATAAACCGAGCGACGGATTCGGCGGGCAGTGCGTATAGAAGTAAAATCAGGAAAGGGCGGCAAAACCATTGATAACGGGGAGCGCAAATCCGGCGCAATGCCGGAAGAAGTGAGAGCAAAGCAGGCAGAAAAGCCGTTGATAACAGGAGCAGCAAATCCGGCGGCAATGCCGAAAAAGCAAAGACCAAAAGCAGTCAGTAAAGCCGGTAACAACCGGACAATGGCGCTGTACAGAAAGGACCTTTGTGAATGCGGGTAGGACTGGATATTGGATCAACGACATTAAAATGCGTTGTTTTTAGATAAGGATAACAAGATAGTATACACTCATATATGAGCGTCATTTGTCGCAAATTGCCGCTCAAAAACGGCGGCACTGATTGACCGGATGAGGAACGCTTTCCGGAAGAAAAAGAATGCCGTGTGCATTTCCGGCTCTGCCGGAATGGGACTGGCAGAAGATTTGGGCGTATCGTTCGTGCAAGAGGTGTATGCCAGCCGTTTGGCGGTGAAAGCTCTTTATCCGGATACGGACGTGGTCATTGAGCTGGGCGGAGAAGACGCTAAATACTGTTTTTGACCGGAGCGCTGGAAGTTCGGATGAATGGGAGCGCGCGGCGGAACGGGAGCGTTTATTGACCGATGGCAACCCTGTTAGGCGTAACAGCGGACGAAATAGAATACTTTGGCGGCGGACGCGACAAGCTTTTATACAATTGCTTCCCGTTGCGGTATGTTTGCCATAAAAGCGATATTCAGGCACTGCTAATCAAAGGAGCATTGCCGCAGGATATCGCTCATTCTATTTTTCATGCGGTTTCGTCGGCCAAACGATTGCGGGGCTGGCATTGAGGGACGGGAGATTGGGGGCAGGTCTTGTATTTGGGCGGTCCGATGACCTTTTTCGGGCTACGGGCGGCATTTGACGATGCCTTAAAAGCTACAGGAGCTTTGTCCGGAAAAACTCGCTTTATTTTGTGGCATATGGGGCGGCTCGCTATCCGGAGAGTCATGCGATGGATTTGGCTTTTTTAGCGGAGGCGGCGCTGGCGTATCAGGCGAAAAATGACTCCAAAAAGTGCAAAGCCTTGTTTGCAAGCGAGTCCGAATATGAGGATTTTAAGCAGAGACACCGGCAAAAGGACGTTTCTACCGATGCACAGCCGGGAGCGGACCATAAGCTTTGGCTGGGGGTAGATGCCGGCTCAACGACGGTGAAGTTTGTGGCAATCAATCGGAAGAATGAGATTGTGTTTACCCGTTATGTGTCCAATAAGGATAATCCGGTATCGCTGGTACGGGGGTTTTTAGCGGAGTTATATGAACGCTATCCGAACGTTACCATCGGCGGAGCGGCGGCGACCGGCTATGGCGAAGATATTATTAAAAATGCTTTTCTTTGACCTTGGCGTGGTGGAAACGATTGCTCACTTTACGGCGGCGTATGCCTTGATCCGGAGTGGATTTATTATTGATATCGGCGGGCGGGATATTAAGTGCTTTAAGATTCCGAAAGCGGAGCGATTGATAATATTTTTCTGAATGAGGCGTGCTCGTCCGGGCCGCGGGCTCTTTTGCAGTCCTTTGCGGCTACGCTGAGCTATAACAGTGCGGATTTTGCGGCGCGGTTTATTTTCCGATGCACCGGTGGATTTGGGAAGCCGCTGTACGGTATTTATGAACTCTTCGGTGAAGCAGGCGCAAAAGACGGAGCAACGCTGGCGTCCATTTCTTCAGGGCTATCGATTAGTGTCGTGAAAAATGCTCTTTATAAAGTAATTCGAGCCGCAACGCCCGATGGCGCGGGCAAGCACATCGTGGTTCAGGGGCGGTACTTTTTATGAGCGATGCGGTCGCGCGGCTTTTGGACTGGAAATTGGGCGGGAGGTTTACTCGCCCCTAACATTGCCGGCTTTAATGGGGGCTTACAGAGCGGCACTTTATGTTAAAAATATGGCGTATGAAAAACAGTGCCGTGCTGACGCCGGAGAAGCTGGTGGAGATTTTTCGCCATGCCGTTACGCAAAACCGGTTGTAAGGGCTGTGCCAACTATTGCCAGCTGACGGTCAATCGTTTTGGCACCGGACGGCGCTCATATTTCCGGCAATCGCTGTGAACTGCCTTTAACCGGAAAATCCCACAAAAACGCTTAAATATTTATGATTATAAAAAGAGCTGCTGGCGACCTATCAGCCGGTTGCCGGTCGGCGGGGGCGGATTGAGGATGCCGCTGGCGCTAAATGTCATGAAATGTTACCGTTTTGGCATACGTTTTTACGGCACTGGGCTTTGAGTTGCACACGACGACAGAAGCGGATCGCAAGCTCTATATTCGGGGACAGCATACGATTCCCTCGGATGCGGTTTTGTTATCCGGCAAAGCTGGTGCATGGGCATATGAGGCGCTGTTAGACCAAAACTTAGATGCTATTTTTTCCTTGTCTGTCGTGGGTAATTTTGATGAGGGGAATTAGCGATAACCTGCAATTGTCCTGTGGTAGCGTATTATCCGGAAGTGATTCAAAAAACGTCAAACGTCTGGAAGGGACGCTATTTATCGGGGATTATATCGGAATCCACCGCCCCAAGGATTTCGAAGAAAAATGCGGGAGATTTAGCCAAATATTTTCCGGGCGATTCCGCTGCGAGAGATCTAGGCAGCGGCGACAGAGGCGATATCGCCGAAATGAGGCGTACCGGCAAAGAGTGGGAGAAAAGGGCGGGAAATGATGGCGCAGGCGAAAGAGCAGGGACTATCTATTATTGTGCTGGCGGGCAGACCTTATCATATGGATCGGGAGATTAACTCATGGGATTGATGATTTGATTTGTGATTGCGGAGCGGCGGTCGTCAGTGAGGACTGCGTTGCCGTCAAAACCGGAGAAAGCAAAGCTACTTTAGTTGTCAATCAATGGACATATCATGCTGTGAATGTATGCGGCGGCACAGTACATTGCACAAAGCCGAGATTCGGATCATTAACTTGGTTCAGCTAGTTAGCTTTGGTCTGCGGTGTTGATGCGATTACGACAGACGAAGTCCCGGGAATTTTGGAAGATAGCGGCAGGATTTATACCAGCTGAAAAATTGATGAAATTGCTAATTTAGGAGCGGTTGAGATTCGAATGCGCAGTTTATTTGCTGCGATTGAGCAGAAAAAGAGAGGAAAAGCAATGAGAGAAAAAGGCTGGCAGGAGTTTACCGCCGAGATAGAAAAACGCTATACCATTTTTGATTCCCAATATGGCGTCCATTCATTTTTGCGGTATTAAAAATATTTTTGCCCATCATGGGTATCAGGTCGAGCTTTTAACGACAACGGATCAGCGGATTGTGGAAGAAGGTTTGCGCTATGTCCATAACGATACCTGCTATCCGGCGCTGCTGTGCATTGGCCAAATTATGGACGCTTTGCATAGCGGCAAATATGATTTGAATAAGACGGCGCTGATTTTGTCGCAGACGGCGGCGGTTTGCCAGGGCGTCGAATTATATTCACTTGCTGCGTAAAGCATTAAAAGCGGACGGTCTGGGGCATATTCCGGTGATTTCTTTTTCAACATCAGGGCTGGAAAAGCACAGCAGTTTTCATCTGACGCTGACCATGGTGCATCAACTACTGATTGGCGTAGTATATGGCGATTTGTTGATGCTATTGTCTAACCAAACTCGTCCCTATGAAGTTACAGCGGGCGAAACCGATCGGCTGGTAGAGCATTGGACAAAACGATTATCGGAGCTGATGGAAGAAAAGAAAGTTTCCTTTTCTCGCCATGGGATTAAGCGTTATTTGAATGAGATTGTCGATGATTTTGCGGCAATCGCCTGGAAACATCGAGATAAAATAAAGGTTGGTATTGTCGGTGAGATTTATGTCAAGTATTCGCCGTTGGCCAATAACCATTTGGAGCAGTTCTTAGCCGAGCATGACTGCGAGGTCAATAGTCTCGAGGGCTTTTTGGGCTTTGCAGTGCTTTATTGCGCCAAAAATAATGTGATTGATATTAAGCTTTATGGAGGCCATTGGCTGAACCGGATCGTGCATCATCTGATTTTTCGTTATGTGGAGGGATATGCAAAAGCTGCTGATTCAGGCGGTTCGCCGGCATAGTAAGTTTTTGGCACCTTGGCCGCATCAAAAAGCTGTTTCAGGCGGGAACAAACAAAAGGTGGTTGGTGAGGGCTGTAAAAATGGGCGAGGTTTGGTTATTGACGGCGGAAATGGTCGAGCTGATTCATCATGGTTTTTCTAATATTGTCTGTGCCCAGCCTTTGGCTGTTTGCCTAACCATATTGTCGGTAAGGGCATGATTCGAAACTTGCGGGAGAAGTTTGATGCTAATATTGTGGCGATTGATTATGATCCCGGGGCGACGCATGTCAATCAGGAGAACCGGCCAAGCTGATGCTGGCGGTTTGCGAAGGAAGGAAAGCAGGCGGCAAGCGGGCAGTGCTTTCGGAGAGGGCAGAGGCAGGAATATAAAAGGGTACTATATAATAGGGAAGAAAAATTCAGTTCAGGCAAAGCCATGAGCAAATAGGAGAATACCGAAACAGCCTCTGGAGAGCAAGCTCTCTGGTGCTGTTTTGGATTCAGATAGTTCAGGCAAGCCATTCGCAGATTCGCTGGGGAGCGGGTATTATTGTGCGTTAAGCAAATGGATATATATGATACGCCCTGTGAAAGCAAGCTTTCCGGTGCTGTTTTTGGGATTCCGGACAGTTCAGGCAAGCACGCATTCACCGCAAATTGCTCATGTATGCGTTAAGCAAATAGGAGAGAATACCGAAACAGCCTCTGGAGAGCAAGCTCTCCGCCGGCTGTTTCAGCATTCCCTCCTGCTTGCCTGAACTGTGGACAAATTCCCTTGACAAAGGGGGAGTTATGAGATATGATACAAGCAATCAATAAGTAACGCCGAGGATAAAGAAGGGTACAGGCTGTGTGTTTGCGCAGAGAGGTAGCGGTTGGTGAAAGCTATCGAAATGCCGGTTTGGAAGGTAGTCTTTTAGGTTCATTCTGAAAGGGTAGTAGGAAATGACGGCTTGAGCTCACGTTATCGAGCAAACAGCATTAGTTGATGCGAGGTGCCAGTAATCGGAAAAAGTGGTACCACGAGAGATTCTGTCGCTTTGTATTGAAAAATACAAAGGACTTTTTAATTTTCTTAGAAGGAGGAAGAATGAAAGAAAAATTAACAATAAGACAGTATATATTGATAGGCACCATGCTATTTGGTATGTTTTTGGGGCGGGCAACTTGATTGTGCCGCCGCTGACCGGAAGAATTAGCCGGAAATCAGGTGTGGAGTACGATGTTCTTCTTTAGTATTACGCCGTAGCGCTGCCGGTTTTGGGAGTCGTGGCGGTGGCAAAAGACGGTGGATTGAAAAATCTGGCAGAGAGGGTTGGCCAAGCTTTGCCAAGGTTTTTACGGCGGCGATTTATTTATCCATCGGACCGGTGCTGGCAATTCCAGAGCCAGTACGGTTGCTTTTTGAAATGGGGGTTAAGCCGTATTTGCCGGCGATGTTTTTCCGAGCGATTAGCACTGCTTCTCTATTCGGTGGTATTTTTGCGATTGTGTACTGGCTGGCGTTAAATCCCAGCAAATTAGTAGGGCGGCTGGGAAAAATTATTACGCCGGCACTCTTGGCGCTAATGCTGATTTTAGTTTGTAACGGCACTAATCACCGGCATGCCGGCGATTGGAGCGGCAAGCGATGCGGCGTATCAGACGCATCCGGGACTGACAGGGACTGATTGATGGCTAGTGACGATGGATACGATTGCGGCACTTAATTTTGGAATTGTCATTTCTACGGTTATTCGGAGTTTCGGGTTACCGAGGAAAAAGGCGGTTGTGGCGGCGACAGTCAAGGCGGGCAGCTTTGCGGGACTGCTTCTGGCGGTAATTTATTTTATTCTGGCGTATTTGGGGAGCCTCCAGTGCAAGCCTTTTTGCCGATGCGACCAATGGCGCTCAAATTACAGCCGTCTATCCAATCATTTGTTTGGGCAGAGCGGAGCGATTTTAACCGGCGCTATTTTTCACCATTGCTTGCCTAAGCGTTTCGGTGGGATTGGTAGCATCATCGGGAGAATATTTTGCGGCGATTTATCCCCGCTTTTTCTTATAAGGTTTGGGTGAGTATCTCGACACTGCTTGGTTTGGCGTTTTGCCAACATTGGCTTAGATACGATTTTTGAAATATAATGTAACAGTGCTTTATGTCCTTTATCCGATTGCAATCGTTTTGATTTTTCTTAGCGCTGATTCATCATGCCGGTCGCTGGTAGGAAACTGGATTTATCGGGCGCCGGTGTATGTGGCAATGGTAGTGAGTGCGGTGGGGGCGCTGGCAGCGCAGCTCGGGGATAAAAGTGCCACTCATTTTACCCGCTGTTGCCCGCTTGCCGGCGCATGATGTAGAAACTGTCGTGGGTTTTGCCGACGGGAATTATCTTTGGAATGGTGCTGGGAGTAGGCGCCGGCAGAGAAGTTTGGCAAACAAAAAGCATAAAAAGTAAAACTTGATACGATGAGGCAAAAAGGCATTTCTTGCATTACCGTATGTTTTTGCAAGAAATGCTTTTTGCCGGTACCAATCGAGAGATTACCTGTCAGAGTTTAGAAAGATGTCGGCGATGGGATATTCATCAACATTTAGAGTTTTTGGTAAAAATCGGAGAATAAATTTGTGCAAAACAGAGAAAAAACGAAAACACGAAAAACTTGTATTTTCCTTTGACAGGTATATAATAATCGAGTTGTGATAAGAGCGGTGAAGCCGGAGGTTGCTAAAGAAGCTTTAGGGGTATTCCGGCAGAGCGAGTCTAGTTCACGAAACAGACGACAAGATCACTGTACAAGAAACATACAGTTCATGAGTGTTTGAAGAGAAGAAACACTCGGCAAGATGTACAGTCACCACTTGTCGTACCAGGGAAAAACAGTACGAAAAAGGAGGCGGCTTATGGCTAAGGAAAAATCAGAATCAGTTTAAAGGCATACGATCGTGAGCTTATTGATCGGTCAGCAGTCAAAATTATTGAGACGGCAAAAGAAACACGGGTGCAAAGGTGAGCGGCTCCCGATTCCGCTGCCGACCAAAAAGGAAGTAGTTACTATCCTGCGGGCGGTTCATAAGTACAAAGGACTCCAGAGAGCAGTTCGAGAGAAGAACCCACAAGCGTTTGATCGACATTTTAATGCCGACAGCCAAGACGGTAGATGCTTTGATGAAATTAGAGCTCCCCGGCTGGCGTAGATATCAAAGTTAATGCAAAATAAGCGGATCACAAAATAGACTTTGGGAGAATCCTTTGTCTAGTATGAACGGATAGAACTTCCGTTCCGCTGTAGAAAAACAGGAGGAAAAATATGAAAAAGCAATCATTGCCAGAAAAATCGGTATGACGCAAATCTTTACCGAAGACAGGAACGTAGTTCCGGTTACAGGTACTGCAGGCAGGACCTTGTCCGGTAGTGCAGGTTAAGACCGTAGAAAACGACGGATACAGTGCGGTTCAGTTGGGCTTTGAAGAAAAGACCAAAAATGTGACTAAACCGGCAAAGGACATTTTGAAAAAGCCAATGTACCGGCGCAAAAAGTTCTTGAAAGAATTTCGCCTGGCGGACGCTGAAAATTATCAAATCGGCCAAATGGTTACGGTGGAGAGCTTTGCTGCCGGCGACTATGTTGATGTAACCGGACGCTCAGAAAAGGGTAAGGGGGCTATCAGGGCGCAATCAAGCGTCATGGTCAGCATCGTGGACCTATGGCGCACGGTTCGAAATATCATCGCTATGCCGGGTTCAATGGGTAATGCATCCTTCCGGGCAGAGTATTTAAGGGCAAAAAGTTGCCGGGACACATGGGCGCAGTCAGATCGCAGTGCAAAACCTTGAGGTTGTTCGGGTTGATGCGGAAAAACAATTTATTGATCAAAGGGCGCAGTTCCGAGCGAAGAAAACGGTCGTGACGGTAAGAAATGCCGTCAAGAAGGCTTAGTGGGAAGGAGGAACTAAAATGGCGAAAATAGCAGTATTAAATATGCAAGGCAAACAAGTCGAGGAAATCGAGTTAAATGATAGCGTTTTTGGCTTGGAAGCAAACGACCATGTCGTTTATCGGGCAGTAGTCACTCAGCTTGCCAACCAACGTCAAGGCACACAGTCGGCTTTGACCAGAGAGAAGTACGAGGGCGGTGGTATCAAACCGTGGCGGCAAAAAGGAACTGGCCGGGCAGAGACAGGGGTTCGATTCATGCTCCGCAATGGACCGGCGGTGGTGTAGTATTTGCACCGAAACCGAGAGATTATTCAAGCGTTTGAATAAAAAAAGAAAGAAGATTGGCGCTGAAAGTAGCGTTGTCGGAAAAAGTAAGAAACGGAAATCTGATTGTGCTGGATAAGTTAGAGTTCGGCGAAATCAAGACCAAGAATATGGTGGCAGTGCTGAAAGCGTTGGACGTAACCAAAGGCTTGGTGGTAATGGGCAGCGTAGACAACAATGTTGTTTTGTCGGCAAGAAACATTCCCGATACCAGAACGATTCCGGTAAATAACATCAATATTTGTGATTTGTTAGTACGAAAAATGCGTTATTACCAAAGACGCAGTTAAGGCTCTTGAGGAGGTGTATGCGTAATGGCAAACGTTTTATACTATGATGTGTTGTCGTCCGGTGGTAACTGAAAAATCCATGGAAATGATGTCGGAAAAGAAATATACTTTCTTCGTTCATCCGGAAGCAAATAAAATCCAAATCAAAGAAGCAGTGGAAAAAGATGTTCCCCGGAACAAAAGGTAGAAAAAGTCACACCATGAATTACGATGGCAAAGAAAAAGACGTGGTGCAACGAAGGGCAGAACGGCAAAAACCAAAAAGCAATCGTTAGCCTGACAGCAGACAGCAAAGACATCAGATTCTTTGACGGCATATAAACGAAAGGAGCATTAACATGAAATCATATCGTCCATATACTCCTTCCAGAAGACATATGACCGTAGCGTCTTACGAAGGGCTGACCAAGAAAAAGCCGGAAAAGTCGCTGGTTATCAGCTTAAAGAAAAACTCTGGAAGAAACAATCAAGGTAAAATCACCGTTAGACATCGTGGCGGCGGACACAAGATCAAATATAGAATTATTGATTTTAAGAGAAACAAGGATAATATGCCGGCAAAGGTAGCGGCGATCGAGTACGATCCGAACCGGACGGCATTCATCGCTTTACTGAACTATCAGGACGGCGAAAAAGAGATACATCTGGCACCGGTCGGCTAAAGGTCGGCGATGTGCTGATGAGCGGCGAAAACGCTGAAGTAAAGGTTGGTAATTCCTTACCGATGGCAAATATCCCGTTGGGTTCTAATATCCACAACGTGGAAATGAAGCCGGGCAAAGGCGGACAATTAGTTCGTTCTGCCGGTATGGTTGCACAGCTGATGGCAAAAGAAGGCAAATACGCTACCCTGCGCTTGCCCTCCGGTGAAATGAGAATGTTGCCGATTTTGTGCCGGGCAAACGATTGGTCAAGTAGGCAACACCGAGCATGAATTGTGAACGTTGGTAAAGCCGGTCGTAAGAGACACATGGGCATTCGTCCGACGGTTCGTGGTTCGGTTATGAACCCTGAATGATCACCCGCATGGCGGTGGTGAAGGTACCACTCGATTGGTCTTAAGAATCCGAAAACTCCTTGGGGTAAACCGGCACTTGGTCTTAAGACGAGAAAGAAGAATATCCACGAAATATATTGTTCGTGCACGTAGTAAGAACAATTAGGCACAAGGAGGTTTAAACAGATGGCACGTTCGTTAAAAAGGACCTTTTGCCGATGATCATTTATTGAAAAAGTCGAAGAGGCAAAAGGCCAACGGAAATAAGCAAGTAATTAAGACATGGTCCAGACGTTCCACAATCTTCCCGGAGATGGTAGGCTTGACAATTGCGGTTTATGATGGCCGCAAGCACATTCCGGTATACATCAGTGAAGATATGGTTGGTCACAAATTGGGAGAATTCTCCTTAACCAGAACCTATAAAGGTCATGTGAAGTCAGAAAGAAAAGGAAAAGAAATAGCGAAGGAGGATCGTTTCAATGGCTAAAGGACATAGAAGTCAGATAAAAAGAAAGAAACAATGTCAAGGATACAAGACCTAGGGCTAAAGTTTCGTTCGCTCGTGTTTCTCCGACCAAAGCTAATTTTGTGTTAAAGGCAATTCGTGGCAAGAAAAGTCGGACAGGCTCTCGGTATCTTGGCATACAATTCCAGATACGGTGCAGAAGTGATTGGTAAGCTCCTGAGATCAGCGGTCGCTAATGCAGAAAAACAACAATGGTATGGACGCAGGTCGTCTTTACATTGAAGAGGCCTATGCCAATCAGGGACCGATTATGAAGAGAATTCGTCCCAGAGCACAAGGTAGAGCATTTCGGATTGAAAAGAAAACAAGTCACATTACGATTGTACTGAATGAGTTGAAAGACAAATAAGGAGGTTAAGCATGGGTCAGAAAGTAAATCCTCATGGCTTACGGATTGGCATTATCAAAGATTGGGATTCAAATGGTATGCCGAAAAGGAATATGCCGACTATCTGGTAGAAGATCATAAGCTGAGAGAATACTTAAAAGAACGGTTGTACAGCGCCGGCATTTCCAATATTGAAATTGAAAGAGCGTCGAAAAGAGTTCGTTTTAATATATATACAGCGAAACCGGGAATTATCATCGGTAAAGGCGGCGAATCTATCGAGAAGTTAAAGAGCGATTTGGAAAAGAAAAACCGATTCGCAAGTTATGATTAATGTAGTTGAAATCAAAAACCGGAATTAAATGCAACTTTAACCGCTGAAAACGTAGCAGCGCAGTTAGAGAGCCGTATTTCCTTCCGTCGGGCAATGAAGCAAGTCATCGGCAGAACGATGAAATCCGGCGCAAAAAAGGGAATCAAAGGTAACCTGTTCCGGAAGACTTGGCGGCGCAGAAATTGCACGTGGCGAAAGCTATTCGGAGGAACAATTCCGCTGCAGACATTAAGAGCAGACATTGATTACGGCTTTGCAGAAGCCAATACGACTTACGGCAAAATTGGTGTCAAGGTTTGGATTTATAAGGGCGAAATACTTCCTGAAAAAGTAAAGGCGTCAAGCGAAGGGAGCGAAAAATAAATGTTAATGCCGAAGAGAACAAAATATCGTAGGCAATTCCGCATGAAGATGCGTGGAAGAGCAACTCGTGGAAATAAAATCAATTACGGTGAGTACGGAATCGTTGCGTTAGAGCCGGGCTGGATTAAAAGCCAATCAGATTGAGGCTGCCCGTGTTGCTGCTACCCGTCATATGCGTCGTGGTGGTAGTTATGGATTAAGATTTTTCCCGGATAAGCCTATTACGGCAACTCCCGCTGAAACTCGTATGGGTAAAGGTAAAGGTGCGGTAGAGTATTATGTAGCAGTCGTTCGGCCGGATCGCATCATGTTTGAGATCGGCGGCGTTAGTGAAGCGGTTGCCAAAGAAGCGTTAAGACTTGCGACACATAAGTTGCCGATTAAGTGCAAGGTAGTGTCGAAAGCTGATTTAGAAGGCGGTGAGTAGAATGAAATCATCTAAATATATGGAAGAATTATTAAATAAGTCCACAGCGGAATTAAACGAAGACCTCGTGAGTGCGAAAAAGAATTGTTTAACCTCAGATTTCAAAAATGCGACCAATCAGTTAAGCAACACCGGCCGGATTAAAGAGGTACGCAAGAACATTGCCCGGATTCAAACCGTTCTGACCGCTCAAAGCAAGAAAGCATAGCCGAAGGAGGAATAGATCATGGCAGAAGAAAGAAATATGAGAAAAAACTCGGGTCGGTATCGTTTCTGAGTGATAAAATGGATAAAAACCATTACCGTAAAAAGTCGAGACCAACGTGAAAGCATCCGCTGTACGGCAAGGTTGTTAAGCAAACCAAGAAATTAAAAGCACACGACGAAAACAACGAATGCAGAATCGGCGACCGGGTGCGTGTAATGGAAACCAGACCGCTGTCGAAGGATAAGCACTGGAGATTAGTGGAAATTATCGAAAAAGCAAAATAGATGCGAAAATAGGAGGTACGGAAAAATGATTCAACAGGAATCAAGATTAAAGGTGGCAGAACAATACCGGTGCCAAAGAACTACTTTGCATTCGCGTCATGGGCGGATCCACCAGAAGATACGCAAGGATCGGAGATGTTATCGTGCGACTGTTAAAAAGCGCAACACCAGGCGGCGTTGTTAAAAAGGTGATGTAGTTAAGGCTGTCGTAGTGCGCACTACCAACCAAACCAGAAGAAGCAGCGGTTCTTATATCCGTTTTGATCAAAACGCAGCTGGTTATCCTGAGAGAAGACGGAACGCCGAAGGGCACCCGTATTTTTCGGACCGGTTGCCAGAGAGCTGAGAAAAAGAATTACATGAAGATTTTTATCTCTTTGCTCCGGAAGTTCTTTAGGAGGACGTAAGCATGAAAATGAAGATAAAAAGTAAACGATAAGGTCAGAGTAATTGCCGGTAAAGATTTGGGCAAAAGAAGGCAAAGTGCTGAAGGTTGACCACAAAAACCGCAAGGTATTGGTAGAAGGCATCGCTAAGGCGACCAAGCATACCAAACCGAACGCAGACAACCGCCAGGGGCGGAATCATTCATCAGGAAGCTTTCATTGATGTGTCCAATGTTATGTACTTGCATAACGGCAAACCGACAAGACTTGGAATTAAGGTGAGTTCAGGAAGAAGTGGACGGCAAGATGAAGAACGTTCGGTATCGTGTCGCCAAGTCAACCGGCGATGTGATTGACGAAAAAGAGGAGGTAAGAGCATTGAGTCGTTTTAAGGTAAAATACCAAGAACAAATCATTGGTGAATTAAAGAAAAAGTTTAATTATAAAAGCGTGATGCAGGTGCCGAAGATTGAAAAGATTGTAATCAACATGGGCGTTAGTGATGCCAGAGAAAAATGCGAAGGCATTGGAAAAATGCTGCAGAAGAGTTGGGCTTGATTTCCGGTCAAAAGCCGCTCATCACCAAGAGCGAAAAATCAATCACCGCTTTTGAAATTAAGAGAAAGGTATGAACATCGGTTGTAAGGTTGCCCTGCGTGGCGACAAGATGTATGATTTCTTAGACCGTTTAATCTCGATTGCTTTACCTCGGGTTAGAGATTTTCGTGGCGTAAATCCGGATTCTTTTGACGGACGTGGCAACTATGCACTGGGAATCAAAAGAACAGATTATTTTCCCGGAAATTCAGTATGACAAGATTGATAAGGTGCGTGGTATGGACGTTATCATCGTAACGACTGCTCAGAGTGATGAAGAAGGCCGGGAATTGCTGGCGCAATTCGGAATGCCGTTTAGAAAGTAGGAGGAAGCTATGGCTAAAAATCAATGATCGTTAAGCAACAGCGGGAACCCAGATTTTCTACGCAAGGGTATACTCGTTGCAGAATCTGCGGAAGACCTCATTCAGTATTGAAAAATTCGGAATTTGCAGAGTATGTTTCAGAGAATTAGCATACAAAGGCTCAGATTCCGGGCGTTAAGAAAAGCCAGCTGGTAAGAAAGAGAGGAGGAATAAACTATGACTATGACAGATCCGATTGCAGATATGCTGACAAGAATCCGCAATGCGAATATCGCAAAAGCATGATTTTTGTAAAGGTTCCTTCGTCCAAAAATGAAGTTGGCTATTGCCGATATTCTGGCAAAAAGAAGGATATATTAAAAGCTATGAAGTGTTGGAAGAGGGCAAGTTCCCGGAAATCCAAATCGCTTTGAAATATGGTGTGAATAAAAACGAAAAAGTAATTTCGGTTTGAAGAAGATTTCCAAAACCAGGCCTGCGGGTGTATGCGAACAAGGATCAGCTGCCTCGGGTGCTGGGCGGACTGGGGAATGCCATTATCTCGACCAACAAAGGCGTAATTACCGATAAAGAAGTTCGCAAGCAAAACGTTGGCGGCGAAGTATTAGCATTTGTTTGGTAAACAAAAATCAAAGGCGAAATGATAGCGGACGGGTTCCGCTGTCCCAATGAAAACCAAAGGGAGGAAAGACGAAATGTCAAGAATTGGAAGAATGCCGATTACCGTTCCGGCAGGCGTTACGGTTGATTTGAAGGAACACAACCTGTTGACTGTTAAGGGGACCGAAAAGGTCAGCTGCAAAGACAGCTCCCCGGTAGAAATGAAGATTGAAATTGACGGCGCAGAGATTAAAGTTACTCGCCCGAGCGATTTGAAGAAAAATGAAGTCTTTGCATGGCATTGACCAGAACCCTGATTAATAACATGGTTGTTGGTGTAACGGCAGGCTACGAAAAGAAATTAGAGATCAATGGCGTTGGTTACAAGGCCAGCAAAAAGGAAAACAGCTGATTTAGCTCTCGGTTATTCTCATCCGATTGAGATGACAGATCCGGAAGGCATCGAGTCGACTGTTGAGAATAATATCATTACCGTTCGTGGCATCGACAAAGAAAAAGTCGGTCAATATGCGCTGGAAATTAGATTTAAGAGAATGCCGGAACCGTATAGGGCAAGGGTATTAAGTATGTTGGCGAAGTTATCCGCCGTAAAAGAAGGAAAAACTGCTAAATAGGTAAAGGAGTGAATCAAGATGATAAATAAAATTTCAAGGTGAAGAACCGGATTAAAAAACATAAAAAGCTCCGTCAAGCACTGAGTGGAACAGCAGAACGGCCAAGACTTTCGTGTATCGCAGACAATAATCATATTTACACGCAGATCATTGACGACGTCAAAGCGCATACATTAGTTGCCGCCTCCTCGTACAGAGGGCCTTGATAAGACTAATGATGTAGAAGCTGCCAAGGCTGTTGGCAAGGCAATTGCTGAAAAAGCCAAAAGCCAAAGGAATTGATACGGTAGTATTTGACAGAGGTGGCTATAAGTACCACGGCAAAAATCAAAGCATTAGCAGAGGTCGCTCGTGAAGCAGGCTTAAATTTCTAAGGAGGCAAAAGATGAGAAATCAAATGATAGATGCCAGCGCTTTAGATCTTCAGGAAAGAGTGGTTGCCATTCGTCGTGTAACCAAGGTAGTAAAAGGCGGTCGGAACTTCCGCTTTGCTGCGTTAGTTGTAGTCGGTGATGGAAACGGCCATGTCGGATACGGCATTGGTAAGTCCACTGAAATTCCGGAAGCAATTCGCAAAAGGCGCACAAGATGCAAAGAAAAATTAATCCATGTACCGATTGATGAAAAACAGCTCGATTCCGCATAACTGGACAGGCAAGTTCGGTAGCGCATCGAGTTCTCTTGATGAGAGCTCCGGAAGGTACCGGCGTTATCGCCGGCGGTTCGGCTCGTGCGGTACTGGAATTAGCAGGAATTCGGAATATCCGGACCAAATCTATGGGCTCTAAGAACAAGACCAACGTGGTTTTCCGCAACGATTGAAGCTTTGAAGAACTTAAAGACTCCGGAAGAAGTTAGCCGTCTGCGTGGCAAATCAGTCAGCGAGATATTAGGATAGGAGGCTTATGATGGCAAAAATTAAAATTACTTTAATAAAATCGACCATCGGTGCGATTCCGAAGCATCAGGGCAACCGCTAAGGCGCTGGGCTTAAATAAGATGCATAAGACCGTTATTCAAGAGGATAACGGCTCGATTCGGGGCATGATCCATCAGATTCAACACTTAGTAAAAAGTAGAAGCTGCAGAAGCGAATAGATAGAGAAGGAGGTGCAAGCTGTGAACTTATCAGAGTTAAATCCTGCACAGGGCGCAACAAAAAGACGATTCGCAAAGGTCGTGGAGAAAGTTCGGGCAAGGGTAAGACTTCCGGACGTGGTAATAAAGGTCAAAACGCCAGAAGTGGTGGCGGTGTTCGTCCGGGCTTTGAAGGCGGACAAATGCCTTTAATCAGAAGACTGCCGAAGCGTGGCTTTGTCAATCGTAACAACAAAGAAATCGTTGGTATCAACGTTGATGTGCTGGAACGTTTTGAAAACGGAGCGATGGTAGATGTTAACGCTTTGATGGAAGCCGGAGTTGTGAAAACCCGAGAGATGGCGTTAAGATTTTTAGGTCATGGAGAAATCAGCAAGAAATTAACAGTCAAGGTAAAAGTGCGTTTAGTAAAACTGTGTGAGAAAAATCGAAAGCCGCTGGAGGAAAGACTGAGGTGATTTAGAGTGCTAAATACACTGAAAACAGCATTCAAGGTGAGACGTCGAAAGCGAATCATTTACACACTGTTTATGTTTGTTGTGATTCGGCTGGGAGCAAACGTGCTGATTCGGAATCAATACGGCGGCGCTGCAGGGGCGTTTTTGCCAGTAACGAAGGCCTTTGAGTACATGCTGGATGCTTTCTCAGGCGGTGCTTTCGGAATATGACCTTGTTTACTGGGTATCATCCATATATTAACTCATCTATTATCATGAATCTATTCACGATTGCCATCTGTCTTAGAAGAAATGCAGAAGGAAGAGGATGGCCTGATTGCGGCCATCACCCGTTTAATAACCAGTGGTGTTGGCGCTGATTCAGCAGTTGCACCACGCTGACCTTTGCATGCACAGGAATGTTCATTCAATGGAACTTCTTTAGTGCTGGTATCGGTATCGGCAATGGTAGCCGCACGGCGTTCTTGATCGTTGGGTGAGCGCAGAATGAAAAAGGGGTGTCGGCAACGGAATCTCTCATCATCGCCATCAACATTTTATCGGGATTGCTAAGCGGCGTACAGTCTCAAAACCTGTTTAAGGAAGGCAGATGTTGTCAATCATTGCAAATCTTAGTCGGATTTTTAAGTAATGATTGTTGTAATCTGTTTACGATTCAATTAGGAAGACAAGATTTCCGGTACAGTATGCTAAGAGAATGCAGGGCAGAAGGAAAGGTCTATGGCGGACAGTCGACCTATATCTTTGAAAGTAAAATATGGCGGCGTTATTCCGGTCATCTGCATCGTCCTTGTTAGGCTTCCGCAAACCTGGCTGGGTTTTCACTTCGCGACTGACCGGTGTGCTGGCTACTGTTCTGAACTTTTTGAACTATTACAGCAACCCGTTTGGAACGGCGCTGTACTTCATCTTAACAGTGGCACTTTTGCTACTTCTATACAGCGATTATTTTCAATCCCTCATGAAGTGGCAGAAATATCGAAGAAAACGGTCGGCTACTCCTCGGTATTCGTCCGGGCGAAAGCCGACGATGGAATGATTTAACGACAGTTTTAAACCGAATGGTCTTTATCGGTGGTGTGATTTAGCTTTAATTCCATTTTGCTGATTATCTTGCGTTGATAAACGCAGGCTCAGATCACTGCGGCACCTCGCTGATCATCGTGGTCGAGTGTGGCGGTGAAACCATCAACCAGATTGAATCTTTAATTACCAGACATTATAAAGGTTTCGTCAATGTAGCACAGGATGCGACGCTTGTCGCAGGAAACCAGCCGCGACAGAAGCTTGCTAAAATCAAGCGGCGACAAAAAGCAGAACTGTACCAGCAATCAGGTAGGGAGGCAGTTATGAATATCGTTGTATGGGTGCTCCGGGAGCGCAGGTAAAGGGGTACACAAGCCAAAAGAATAGCGGAAAAATAGCGATTCCGCATATTTCTACTGGCGATAGTCTGCGTAGCAATATCAGTCGGGAAACGGAGTTGCAAAAAGCCGAAAAGCTTTGATACCGGTGCTTTTAGTACCCGATGAACTGGTAATTCAATTAGTAGCAGACTCGTTTGGAAGACGACGATGCGAAAGCCGGATTTATCTGATTGGTTTTCCCAGAACGATTCCGCAAGCGGAAAGTCTGGATCAAATGCTCGGGAAAAAGCAGAAGGATTGAATATGCGGTTAATATTGATGTGCCCGGATGCCGTCATTGTTGATCGGATGAGCGGTGCAGGCGTTTTTGCGCTGACTGCGGAGCATCGTATCATACAGAATATCTGAAGCCGAGAGGGCGTTTGTGATAAAATGCAGCCGGGCACTCTGGCACTGCGCAAAGACGATGAGCCGGAAATAGTCTTAAAACGATCTGCGCGGTTTATCATGAACAAACCGGAGCTCTTGATTGCATACTATCGGAAAAACGAAGTTTTCGCGTGAAGTTGACGGAACCAAGGAAGTTGCGGAGATTTTAGCAGAGATTCAAAAACAGTTAGGAAGATAATTATGGCAATTCGTATCAAAACACCGCAAGAAATGAGTACCTGCGAGAAGCAGGCAAAGATTGTAGCGGAAACGCATTTAGTTGGAAAGCCAATTGGCGATTGGGATGTCAACTCATGACATTGATAGATTGGGTGAGGAATTCATTCGCGCAGCAGGGGCAGTGCCGTCTTTCTTAAATTATGCGAGGGATATCCGGCAAAGCATCTGTGTTTCTATCAATGACGAGGTGGCACATGGCATTCCCAGCAAAAACGGTTTTTAAAAAGAAGGCGATGTCGCCGTCGATATCGGTATATAAGAATGGTTATCACGCGACGCCGCCCGAACGCATATTATGGGTAACGCTTCTGCCGAGGTAAAAACTGGTGAGGTTACCAAGGCATGTAAGGGCATGGAAATGGTAAAAGCCCGGTAATCATTTTGTATCAGATTTCCGTGCGATTCGAGAATACGCTGAGAAGACATGGCTTTTCCGTTGTTCGAGATGGTTTGGCCATGGGATTGGCTGGCTGCACGAAGAACCCGCAGATTCCCAATTACCGGCCTCGAGGAGAGGGCAGAGGCCTAAGCTGCAGGCAGGAATGGTGGTAGCGATTGAGCCGATGGTCAATATCGGCAGACCGGATGTCAGAATCTTAGATGATGACTGGACAATCGTTACTGGATCGTTCGATTTCTGCACGCATTATGAAAATACACTGGCGATTACCGAAGATGGGCTGGAGTCAGCGCTGACGCCGTGAGGTAGGAAATGCAGGATATCAAAAGTAGGGCAGTTGGTTATTTACAAAGTAGCAGAGATAAAGAGACATTTTTGTGGTGAAGTCACCGGAGAATATAAGTTATATGGTCAATGGCAAGTCCAGACGAATTGAGTCAGCTCAAAAAGATCAGCATATTCAGCCCACGCATTGGCTGAGCCGTAATGTCGCAGAAGAAATCTAGTCGTATGGAAAACAAAAGCAATGCGGATATTCAAAAGAAAAATCGCAGCATTGCTGGAGAAGGAGGAATAGGAATGTCAAAAAGATGTGATTGAGGTGGAAGGTCAGGGTAGTCGAAAAAGCTGCCCAACGCCATGTTCAAGTTGTTGGAAAATCGGACATATCATTTTGGCGCATATCAGCTGGAAAATTAAGAATGAATTATATTTCATTTTCTGGAGATACGGTTACGATTGAAAATGTCGCCCTACTGACTTGTCCAGGAAGAATTATTTGGAGAGATAATCACGCGCCTTATCGATGCGGCAAAGCTAAGAAATCAGCGGCGAAACGGAAGCTTCCTATCGCCGGTTAAGAAAGGAGCTACTGAATGGAAAAGTAAGATCTCGGTAAAACCTATTTGCGAATGATTATTAAAACGCAAAAGGCAAGGTTATGTTTATTGCAACAAGAAGCATAAGCAAAAACAAGGCTAAGATTGCTGGACTCAATTTCTTGAATGAAAACGGCGCGGGATTTATGCCCGCCGGATTCAGGAGAGTCAATCAGGAAAGTCAAAAAGCTTTTCTAACAAATATCTTGCTTTTTAAGAGAAAAGTAAGATATAGTCGATACTTAGGAAATGTATTGACAGGGCGATTGCACCAATGTTGCACTTTTTACCGCCTGCAGGCAGGGGACGTTCGGGCAGTCGGGAATCGTAGCCGGTTAATATCTTAGGATAGTATGTATTTCACCGCTTTCCTATTATCCGGAGGATATTAGCTTGATTTTGGCTAACCGGACGATATCTGCCGGCAAGTCCCAAAACCACTTTTCAGAGAATCATGGACGGCGGCTTTTTCGCCGAGAAAAAGAAACAAAAGTTTACTAACATAGCATTTGGAGGTAAAAACGGATGGCACGTATGTGCTGGTGTTGATTTACCAAGAAAAAGAATAGAAATCGGATTAACATACATTTATGGCATCGGACGCCCGGAGCTCAAACAAAATCTATAAAGAGGCAGGCATTAATCCGGACACTGTGTAAAAGACGACGCGGATAGTGAAGTAGCCAAGATCAGAGTACTCATTGACTCGCAATGGTCAGTAAGGCGACTTTGAGAAGAGATGTCGCATTAAACTATCAAGATTGATGGAAATTTGGTTTGTTATCGGAATTCGTCATCGTAAGGGTCTGCCGGTCAGAGGACAAGAGCCAAGACGAACGCAAGAACGAGAAAAAGGTCCCGGAGAAGAACAGTCGCCAATAAGAAGAAATAATAAGAAGGAGGTTTGAGATTCGTGGCTAAGAAAAATGTTAGAAAAGAGTCGCTAAAAGCGTGTTAAAAGCATATTGAACGTGACAAGCTCTGTTCAGTCAGAAAAGCTTTTAATAATACAATCGTTACGCTGACCGAGCAGAAGGCAACTGCTCAAGCTGGGGCCAGCAGCGGCGGATTGGGCTTTCGTGGTCCAAAAGTCAACTCCTAGCTGCCGCTCAATGGCGCTGGAAACGGCGACTAAAGGCGGCTGGTGGTTCATGGATTAAAGACAGTTGAAGTCATGGTAAAGGACCGGTCGAGCAGAAGCGACCGATTCGGGCACTTCAATCCAGCGGGCTTTGAAAGCAACGAGCATTAGGGACGTAACGCCGGTACCGCATAACAGTTGCCGCCCGCCGAAGAGAAGAAGAGTATAATCCATCAATCCTTATGATACAAGATCAGAAGGAGGGTTTTAATAATGTTTGAGTTTGAAAACCGAAAAATAGATGTTCAGGAAATATCGAAGACAATTGCTGCGCGGCCGGTTTGCCGTCAGAACACTCAGAAAGAGGTTATGGTACGACGCTGGGCACCCCCTGCGCCGGGATTATGCTTTCTTCCTTGCCCGGTTAGTGCGGTATGAGTATCAAAATTGATGGTGTTTTTCTACTGATCCCTCGACGATTCCGAACGTCAAAGAGGACGTGACGGAAGTAATCTAAATATTACTTGCGATTAAAAGGAAAATACCAACCCCTGAAGCGAAGGTTGCATATATTAATTTGAAGGCGAGGGTACTGTAACCGCCGCCGATATTAAGACAGATGCCGATATTGAAATCGTCAATTCCGATCAGGTAATTGCTACGCCGGACGGAAGGCGACTCCAGCTGTTCGCGGAACTGACCACGCACGCTCGAGAGGCTATGTTCTGCTGAAAAGAACAAGATGGAGGAAACAGCCGATTGGGCATGATTCCCGGTGGATTCGATTTTTACTCCGGTCAAAACGGGTAAACTTTTAATTGTCGAAAATACCAGAGTCGGTGAGATTACAGACTTTTGACAAGCTGACGCTGGAGGTTCGGACCAACGGTACAATCGGGCACCGGATGAAGCAGTTCGCTGGCGGCAAAGGTACTGAATGAGCATTTGAACTTATTTATTGATTTGTCGGAAAATGCGAAAATGCAAGTCATGATCGAAAAAGAAGAAAATGACAAGGAAAGAGGCACTGGAGATGAGCATTGATGAACTGGAATTATCCGTTCGTTCCTATAATTGCTTAAAACGTGCCAATATCAATACAGTTGGAGGAGTTAATCAATAAGACCCGGACGAAATGATGAAAGTTCGTAACCTGCCGCAAGTCCTAGATGAGTTTTAGCTAAGTTAAGTGAGCTCGGTCTTTCGTTAAAACCGAATAATGAATAGGGAAATAAAAGGAGGTTACTTGAATGTCTGCGTATCGTGCTCGGCAGAACATCCGCACAACGGAAGGCTCTGCTTAGAAATCAGGTTACAGCATTGCTGTATCATGGTAAGATAAAGACGACTGGAAACAAGGCGAAAGAGATTCGCAAAATTGCGGAAAAATTGATTACGCTTTAGCCGTAAAGAAAAGACAACTTCACAGAAGTTATGGTCACCAAAAGTTCCAAAGAAGACGGCTGATGGAAAGCGGGTAAAAGAAGTTGTTGACGGGCAAGAAAGTAGCACAATATGAAGAAATCAAAAACAGTAAAGAAGGACAATCGTCCAGAATGAATGCCAGAAAGAAAGATGCTTCAGGTACTTTATCCGGTACCTGGAAGTTCCGGCAGAAAACTCCAAACGTCGTGCAAACACCAAACAAGCGAGATTTGGTAGAAAGCTTTTCTCGAGATTGCACCGAAATATGTTGACCGTAAGGGCGGCTACACTCAGGCGATTAAGTTAGAGCGAAAGAAGAGTGTGACGCTGCTGGAAGTCGTAATTTTTGGAATTAGTATAAGAATCAAAGAGGGGTTAAGGGTGCTTAACCTCTCTTGCTTTATGGAAATGATATATTTTTAACAGGAAAAGAGAGGATACCAATGATTCAAGCAAAAGCACAAAGTAGCCATGATTTTTGTAGTGCAGCAGCCGGACAACGAAGAAAAGGAAGAGGTTTTTCGGGCGCTGGACGATATCAGTTTAACCATTGAAAAAGGTAGCTTTGTAGCGGTTTTGGGGTACAACGGTTCCGGAAAAATCGACCTTTGCGAAACATTTAAATGCTTTTTCTTTTCCTACGCAAAGCGGCATTACCGTGAGCAATAATGATACCACCGACACCGAGCAAATCTGGAGCTCGCGCCGCAATGTCCATACGGTCTCGCATCCGGACAATCAAATCATCGGCACTACGTGTCGAAGAGGATGCGGCATTTGGACCGGAGAACTTAGGCGTACCGACCGCCGAGATTGGCACTTTGGTCGAAGAATCGCTGTCGGCGGTTAAAAATGCTGCCTTATGCTAAGCACTCGCCGAATAAGCTATCCGGCGGCAAAGCAAAGAATTGCCATTGCCGGCGTGCTGGTGATGAAACCAAGCTGCATTGTTCTTAGATGAGCCAGCGGCAATGCTGATCTCAGTGGGCGGCGAGAGTGATGAAAACCATTCAACGCCTTTCATAGAGAGGGCATTACGATTATTTTAATTACCCATTATATGGAAGAGGCGATTGAGGGCTGACCATGTGTTTGTCATTGATCATGCGCCAAAATCGCTTTTAGAGGAAGTCCGAAGCACATCTTCTCGCAAGTGGAGAAATGAAAGAGCTGGGCTTAGATGTCCGCCCATGGCGGAGCTGGCGTATCGGCTGAAAAAGACGGCTATCCTTAAGCGGTGAGGAGCTGACGATAGAAGAAATGGCGGAGGCGATTATGTCGATTAAAAATCAAGGGGATTAAATTATATTTACGCAGACCGGCACGCCTATTTGAAAAAGCGCACTTTTAAAAGATATCAACTTAGAAATCAAAGACGGTGAGTTTGTCGCTATTATCGGGCATACCGGCAGTGGAAAATCAACGCTGGTGCAGCATATCAACGGGCTTATTCGGGCGACCTCGGTGAGATTGAGGTGAACGGTTATCCGATTTCTCGGTGAAATGCACTTTGCCGAGAAGTGGACTGGTCTTTCGATATCCGGAGCATCAGCTGTTTGAGCTGACGGTTGCTGAGCGACATTGCCTTTGGACCGAAAAACTAGGGCCTGCCGCCGAGGAGATTGCACAGTGAGTCAGAAGCGGCAGCACTGGTAGGGCTTAAAGGAAAAATATATGGAAAAATCACCGTTTGAGCTATCCGGCGGTCAAAACGGAGAGTAGCGATTGCCGGCGTACTGGCGATGCGTCCAAAAGATTTTGATTTTGGATGAACCGACAGCCGGGTTAGATCCTAAGGGACGAGACAGCATTTTGCACCAGATTCGGGAGCTGCACCGGCAAACGGGGGCAACGGTTCTTTTGGTGTCGCATAGCATGGAAGATGTAGCGGAATATGTTGACCGAGTGATTGCGATGAATGACGGTGGCATTGTCTTAGACGGCACGCCCAGAGAGGTCTTTTGCCAGCGAGAGATTCTGCTGTCTCATCGGTTTGGCAGTGCCGCAGATTACGGAATTGGCTTATCAGCTAAGAGAACGGGGTTTTTCCTGCCTGAGGCGGTTATTACTAGAGGAAGCACTGCCCCTGATTGAAAAAGGAGCTGCGCAAGAGGGAATTATGATTCGAGATATTACCATAGGACAATATTATCCGGCAGATTCAGTGGTTCATCGCTTGATCCCCGTACCAAAGGTGATGATTAGCTTTGCTTTTATTCTGTCTCTTTTTAGTGCCGATATCCGTTTGTATTTGGTGATTACCCTGCTCTTTTTGGGGATAACTAAGCTGACAAAGGTGCCGCTGCGCTTTATTTTACGGGGATTAAAAACGGTATTTATTATTATTTTGATTACGGTAGCTTTTAATTTATTTCAAACGCCGGGGACACAGGTTTTGCTGGAGTGGCATTTTTCTTAGGATTACCAAGGAGGGTGTTTTCAGCGGTGGCAATGGCATTGCGGCTGGTGCTTTGATTTTGGGCTCGTCGTTCTTAACCCTGACGACAGCGCCGATTGCCTTAACCGATGCGATAGAAAGCCTGCTTAAGCCGCTGGAGCGGATTAAAGTTCCGGCCCATGAAATCGCTATGATGATGTCGATTGCTCTTCGGTTTATTCCAATTTTGCTGGAGGAAACGGATAAGATTATGAAAGCGCAGTTAGCCAGAGAGCGAACTTTGGAGCAAAAAGGGCATTATCAAAAAGCCAAGGCAATGCTGCCGCTCTTAGTTCCGCTTTTTCTCCGCCTTTCGAGGGCAGGATGATTTGGCGCTGGCGATGGAGGCTCGCTGTTATCGGGGCGGACAAGGTCGCACCAAGTTTAAGCCGCTTAAATACGGGAAGGCAGATGTGGTAGCGTATCTTTTAACCGCTATTTATTTAGCCGGCGTATTGGCATTTCGCTGGGTGGTAGGCAGCTGATGGTTCCAAATCCGCTGAAGAATTCATAAAGAAAAAGAAAGCGATAGAGCATTAGGGTTTTTCAAAAGTATTTGAAGAATTCGCAGAAGATAAGGAAAATATTTGATTCTATGGTGGGAAGAAGTTTTATTCCTAAAACCTATGATGATATTTTTCCGAATGCGAATAGGGAATTACAGAGCGGTTTTTCGTGTGGTAGAGAATGAACTGCTTGTCATGTCATTGTATCGGTGCAAAAGGAGATATCTACCAAAAAGCGGAATATGGGATGCCATACGATAGATGAGAAAGCCTTTCATCATTTTGATGAAAGGCTTTTTGTAGACATAAAGCAACCTCCTTTTGATAAATTTGTAGGTGATTTTTATTCTACAGGATTTCGCCCGTTATGTCTTTCTTTTTGAAAAATAATGGCGTTAACAAGGAACGAATTCCATTACCAACACCAAAAATTATACAACCTTAAAAATTATACAACCTTTTTGAAATAATGGCACCAATCGGGAAAAATCCAGTACCGCACGAATAGATGGTTTGAGGTAACATTGTTTGAAGATACTTAATTTAGGGAGATAGACAAAACAACCTATTTTTGTGTTAGAATTATCACAAAAGAAATCTCTTTCGTCAGTTAATTTTGACTTAAAAATACAAAAAAAGAGAATCCCTGCACATAGACTACGGGAAAAATAAAAAAAGACCTATAAAAATAGGTCTTTTAACCGCACAATGCGGACCGTGAGGCGATACCGGATAAAAATCCTTATTTGCCCTCGCTTTTGTTAATTCTATTATAGAATAACACATTTTTGAAAAAAGTCAATATCAATTTTAATACAACGGAGGTAGATGGAAAAGCAAGAATACTATTTGGGGAGCTTGATATGGGAACCAGTTCAGTGGGCTGGGCGGTAACCAACTCCAAGTATGAATTACTGAGAAAAAGGGTAAGGATATGTGGGGAATCTGCGATTTGAGGAAGCGGAAACATCAGCCCAAAAGACGTGCATACCGAATTAGCAGGCGGAGAAGGCAACGCCAGCTTGCCAGACTCGGCTTGATAAAAAGCTATTTTAGTGAAGAAATCAATAAAAATTGATCCCAACTTTTATATCCGTTTGGAAAAACAGCAAATATTTTCTGGAAGATAAAGACGAAAGAGTGCGTACCAAAAACGGAATCTTTGACGATGAGAATTATAAGGATATCAATTATTACACCGATTATCCGACCATTTTTCACCTTAGAAAAAAGCCCTGCTTGACCTTGATAATACCGGAGCAAAGTTTGACGTCCGCTTAGTTTACCTTTGCCATTCGTAATATGTTCAAACATAGAGGACATTTTCTCTTAGGTGCAGAAGGAGATACCCTTAGCACCGAGCAGGTAGATGCGGTATATCAGGAAGTTTTTGATACGCTGACAGATGCTTATCAGGTGAATATGGAGCAGAAATCCATTCATCGGGTGATAGATATTATCAGTAGCTCGGATTATGGGAGAAAGAAAAACTGGAGCAACTGCAGAAATTATTTGGCGTATCCAAAAAGAGAAAAGTGCCAATGAAGTACTGAAATGCTTATGCGGATTGAGTGTCAATGCCAAACTACTCTTTGAGGAAAATACAGAAGAAAAAGGTTCCGCTTTTGCTTTCATGATTTTATGTATGCGGATAAAGTTCCGGAGCTGATGGAGGAGTTATCCGAAGAAGAATATGCTGTGATTGAACAGCTTAAGACTTTATGACTATGCGGCTTTGGAGGAAATACGGAAAGGACATGATTATCTATCCCTAGTGCGAGGGTTGAATTATATGAAAAAGCATAAGAAAGACCTTACACTTTTAAAGGAATTGTACCGTAAGTATAAGACCAAAGAAGAATACGATTTGATGTTTCGTTCCGATGCCAAAGCAATGTATTCGGCATATGTCAATTCATTTAACTCGGCAGATGCCGTCTATACGGACGAGAAAAATGCCAAAAACGATAAATAACGATAAATATAGAAGAAACATGAGGGAAAGAAAGGCAGATGACCTTTACTCCACCATCAAAAAGGCATTTAAGGATATTGCCGAAGATAAAAGAGGTAAGCTATGTGCTGGAAGAAATAGAAAAAAGAGCAGTTTCTCCCCAAACAGCTGACCGGTGCCAATGGCGTCATCCCCAATCAGGTGCATAAGAAAGAGATGGAGAGAATCTTAAAAATGCGGAGAATTATCTTCCTTTCTTAAAAGAAAAAGGACGAGAGCGGTTTGACCGTTTCGGAGCGGATCGTACAGCTTTTACCTTTCAAATCCCCATACTATGTGGGACCCATTGGCGAAAATAGCAAAACCGGTTGGGTGAAACGCATAGATAAAAAGGGAGCAATTTTGCCTTGGAATATCGAGGAAAAATTGATATGGAGGAAACGTCAAAGCAATTTATTGAAAACCTGATTCGAACCTGTACCTATATGAGGGGCGAAAAAGTAATGCCAAAAGCATCGCTGGCTTTACGAGAGATACTGCGTATTAAATGAAATAAATAATATCCGCATTGACGGCGAACGACTCGATACAAGCTTAAAACAGCAAATATATAAGGACCGTTTTTATGACAGGAAAGGGTAACGAGAAAACAGCTTTGCTCGTACCTTGTGGCGCAAAAATGCTATCCGATCAGAGGAGCAGGTTACGGGAATAGATCGGATGATCAATAGTTCTTTGTCTTCCCATGGAAAAATGTATGCTATTTTTGGGGAACGACTGAAAGAAGATGCTATCTTGGCTGTGGCGGAAGATATCATCTACTGGGGAACGATTTATGGCGATTCCAAGAAAATGCTAAAGAAATTCCTCGGCAAGTATTTGAAACAGGGAATAATAGAGGAAAATCAGTTAAAAAGAATTCTCGGCTATCGATTTGAGGACTGGGGAAGATTTTCCAAGGCACTGCTTTCCCTGCAGGGAGTGGATAAGTCTACCGGAGAAATTATTTCGCTGGGACAGGCGATGTGGGAATATAGCCTGAACTTTATGGAACTCATTCACAGCGATGACTCACATTCAAAGAAGAACTGGCAAAGCAGAGTGTGGCTTCGATGAAGTCGTTAAGTGAATTTACCTATGAAGATTTGAACGACAGCTATTTTTCAGCGCCGGTTAAGCTGTATGGTTTGGCAGACATTACAGATAATCAAGGAAATAGAACAGATAATGGGTTACGCCCCCACGAGAATCTTTTGTGGAGATGACCAGAACAGAGAAGAAAAAGGGGGGATAAGGGAGAACGAAGTCAAGGGGGATCAACTCTTAGAGCTGTATAAGGATATAGAAAATACAGAAAAACATAACTGGAAAGAGGAGATTACAGCGGCGGCAAAAAGCAGGAAAAGTTTAGCAGCCGGATATTATATTTGTACTATACCCAGTTAGGGCGGGATATGTATACTGGAGAAGAGATCGATTTGGTTGACTTATTCAACAGAAATTTATATGACAAGGACCATATTTATCCGCAACACTTTACGACAGACAACAGCATTGCCAATAGTATGTCCTGGTCAACAAGAAAGCGAATGAGCTGGATAAAAAGATTTGTATCCGATTCGGAAAAGATTGCATCAAATCCTAAGGTTAGAGAACTGTGGGATACCCTTCGCCGATTAAAGCTGATTACAGAGGAAAAAGTACAAAGACTTATCTGTCGGGAACCCTTTACCGAGCAGCAATTAGGAGATTTTATTGCAAGGCAGATGGTAGAAACCGGGCAAGGGACAAAGGAGTCGCCAATTTACTGGAACAGCTGTTTCCGGACACCGATATTGTTTACGCAAAGGGCATCAAATGTATGGTTCAGACACACGAATGGATTTTTGAAAAAGCAGGCTGGTAAAATGATTTTCATCATGCCCAAGATGCCTACCTTAACATTGTGGTGGGAAATGTTTATTATACCAAATTACCAAAAACCCTTTGAATTCGTTCGGAATGAGTACTTGAAAGATAGAACGAAAAATAACTATCATCTAGCAAGGATGTTGACTGGGACGTCGTTCGGGGAAAAGAGGTAGCTTGGATTGCCAAGAGGATAATGAGGAAGGAACCATTTTGACTGTTAGAAAAATGATGAGAAAAACATCCTCTTATGGCAAGGATGAATTCTTGAGCAGACATGGGAAAAATTGCAGAGGATACCATATATTCTGCCAAAAAGTCAAGTCGAAAAATTATATCCCATTAAAGTCATCCGATGAAAGAATGCAGGATATGACAAAGTATGGCGGATTTTCATCAGCAACAGTAGCCTATTTCTTTATCGTGCAGCATAAAGAAGGGCAAAAAGAGAATATCACCATCGAAGCGTTACCGCTTTATTGTAAGAGAAAGGTGGAAATGGAGAAAAATGGTCTGGAAAAATACTGCGAGGAAGTTTTTGGGATACGGTGAGGTCAATATATTACGCCGGAAATTAAAGATTCAGTCGCTGATTGAATTAAACGGATATTTGTTCCACTTATCAGCAAAAAACAGGGAGCAATTGCTTTAAGAAATGCCATGAGTCTTTACCTGCCGGAAACTTGGACGCAATATATTAAGAAGCTGGAAAAAGGCAGTCCAGTGGCAGATTCTGGAGGAGCAGATAACTGCAGGAACAAAATAGCAAACTCTATGATATCCTTGTTGATAAGCATCTCAATGGCGTTTATGCGAAACGCCCCAATGCACTACGGGGAAAAACTCTTAGCCGCAAGGGAGAAGTTTACGGCACTGGGAATAGAAGATCAGTGTGCGGCATTATTACAAATATTACAGCTAACGAAGATTGGAACGACAGCGGCAAACCTGACATTAATAGGAGAATCCGCTCATTCAGGGATAATGCTGATAAGCAAAAATCTCAAAGCAGAGGATAAACCGGCAGTGATAAACCAATCGGTTACCGGATTATACGAAAAAGAAAGAATGGATTTTTCCGGAGAAAGGAAACGAATAAAAGAAAAAGGAGAGAGAGGATATGAGTTGGAGAACAGTAGTGATATCAAGTAATGCCAAACTGGATTATCAGATGGGATATAGGTAGTTCGCCGGATGGAAACATGGAAAATACATCTGAGCGAAATGGAAATACTAATTATCGAATCCACTGCTGTTTCTCTGACGGCGTCTTTTAAATGAACTCTCCAAAAAGAAAATTAAAGTGATTTTTGTGATGAAAGAGAAATCCATCTTCAGGAGCTAATCAGTTATTATGGGCTCACATGACACCAGTACGAGATTCGTACGCAGATTACCTGGAAGAGGAAGTAAAAGCGGTGTGGACGGAGATAGTAGCAGAAAAATTCGCAAACAGGCAGAGCATTTGGAGTATTGGAACCTTGGTGAGGCGGATATGCTATATGGGTATATCAAGGAGCTTCCGTTTGCCGATGCAACCAATCAGAGAGGACACGCTGCTAAGGTATATTTTTAATGCGCTGTTTTGGATTAGAACTTTACCAGAACGGAAGAAAACAGCATAAATGCTGCCCTAAATTACGGATATTCTCTTCTGCTGTCAGCATTTAGGGTCCAATCGCAGGAGCTTACCGATATTTCGCAAATTCCTTATGAAGTCCGGTTTTATGATGACGCAGGAATCGGTCTATTACCAAGTTAGCGCAAAATAGTTCGGTTGCCGATGCGATAGTGGATAATATAAAGAAGAATAAGCCGTTGGAAGGACTGAGTGCTAGTGTGAGAAGTAACGGAAAAAGAAAAATCTTTCCTCTTGATAAAATCAGTGCGGTAGTAGATAACCCGCTTGTCGTCAACTGCAATGAAAAGAATTACTTTGACACAGTTATATAAGGAATTGTCTGAACAGGCAAAGACTTTGATGTATGAAAAGTACACTGCACAATTCGCATATGATTTCTTTTTGGAAGGCTACAAGTACCTATCATTTGGAAATGGAACTGGACGTGGATGTGCTGTTGCTTGCTTAAGGTGTATGGCGTAAAAATAGGGAAAACCGATGGCGAGGGTGTATTAGAGACTTTGATGGATTATTTGCGTGCAATCCGTTCCATCTGTGGCATCAAAGTCGTATGGATGCTGAACTAAAACAATTTCTTATGGAAGAACAGGTAAAGGCGGCTATATGAGTTTTGCTTTTTATGATACATCTAATTCATTTGGGAAGGTCACTATAGTTTGGAGCAGGAAAAGTGTGTTATAATAGAGATAGAGTTTTGTGTAATTGTACCTCTTTGAATTAATGGCATTTCATAAAATGGTTGCTCGGCGATAACCGCAAAAGGAGATTTTGGGGTTTGAGAGCTTTGTTAATTCAGATAGGTGTAAAACCCGATCAGAGCTTACTGGCGGCAATCGCTCGATTGAGAGCTTTGTTAATTCAGATAGGTGTAAAGCTTTCTGATAAATACTTATTTGCGTTCTTGTGATTGAGAGCTTTGTTAATTCAGATAGGTGTAAAGCACTGCTTCATAGCTCCAGCCGGATTGATAGATTGAGAGCTTTGTTAATTCAGATAGGTGTAAAGCCCTCATAGAGCATACAGAAAAAATAACTGTAGTTTGAGAGCTTTGTTAATTCAGATAGGTGTGAAGCACCATCCGGGCATTTTTCCCGGTACTCGTTGGTTTGAGAGCTTTATTAATTCAGATAGGTGTAAAGCTAAGAATGGGGCTGAGCATGGAAGAAATGTTTGAGAGCTTTGTTAATTCAGATAGGTGTAAAGCTATGAATATGCCCGGCAGCATAACATTACGTTTGAGAGCTTTGTTAATTCAGATAGGTGTAAAGCTCAGTCAAAAAGTTCACAACGAGGATGGTTTGAGAGCTTTGTTAATTCAGATAGGTGTAAAACGCCGGTAACTGTAATCTGACACACATAGTAGTTTGAGAGCTTTGTTAATTCAGATAGGTGTAAAACAATTCTCCATACCATTCACCACTTATGTAGGTTTGAGAGCTTTGGTCTTGTGGTCGGATAGGGATACATATAAGTTTTTAATTTTTAAAAGTTTTTATGATGAATGACATTTTATTTATGACACAATATGCTCTATAAAATGAATTGTTTGGAGATTTGAATAAAGGGGACAAAGAAATGGATAAAAAGATGAAATGATGATCGTAAATCATGAATCCCTTGTAAAAGATTTATATTATTAGGGGACAAAGGTTATGCTTGATTTTGAACTGGCGAGAGGTATGGATATGAAACGAAAAATTTCAACAGGCAGGTCAAGAATAATGATTGAGAAAATTTAGAGGCGAAGATTTTTATGTTCAGGCTCACCGAAGAAGAAATGGATGACTTGAGGGTGTCAAACTTCACCTCAAGTTGAGGGTGGTACAAGATACCTTCCTTATGCCTTTACTGAGCAGGGAATCTATATGCTGATGACTGTATTAAAGGGTGACCTTGCTGTAAGGCAAAGCAGAGCACTAGTTCGTACTTTCAAGCAAATGAAAGACTACATTGTAGAAAATCAAAGGGTTGATTGGGAAAAGAGGTTTTGCAACTTTCGATGCAAATCACAAGTAATGTCGTGGAAATGCAGGATTTAAGACGGGATTTAATGAGATGATGGAAGATAAGGTGGCAGGATTAGTGAACAATTTGAGGGAATGTTGTGCATAAATCCGAACTGTCGACCTGATTCTTGACCTCAGTAATCCACAACTCAAATACGGATTTTTTACTTTTTGAACGGACAGCCGATTGAAGCCAATCTTGCTTATAAGGACATTTACAGCATAGCGAAAAGAGCATTTATATCGTCGATAACTACATCGGAGTGAAAACTTTGGTCTTGCTAAAAGACGTTTCCTTCATCTGTAGAGGTCATTATATTTAGCGATAACATCGGCAAAAGGACTTCCATGCCCTTGAATATCAGGATTTCTGTAGGGAATATCCGTTTAGAAAGATAACTTTCAAAAATCCGGTGGAGAGTTTCATGACAGATACATTGTTATTGACTGGAATACCGAACATCAGAGAATCTATCATTGCGGAGCGTCTTCCAAAGATGCAGGACAAAAAATTACGAGCATAACGGAGTAGTAGATTGAGATGATTTACACGACCTTATCAATAATCTATTGGAAAAGATCCAGTGTGTGCAGTTAAAATAGAAGTGGAAAATGGATTGAAAGGTTTGAAAAATATGTATCAATACTTGACACAAGGGTGTTAATTCAGATAGGTGTAAAGCTTTGACCGGCAAGCTCATAAATTGTGCCATGTTTGAGAGCTTTGTTAATTCAGATAGGGTGTAAAACTATAAAGCCCAATTCCGTTACCGTTCGTTTGAGAGCTTTGTTAATTCAGATAGGTGTAAAACTCTGTTAAAAGTACTTTCCTTTCCTGCAATAGTTTGAGAGCTTTGTTAATTCAGATAGGTGTAAAACCTTTTTACTAATTTTTCTGAGGGAGCAGCTATGTATAATTTAATTTGGTCAAGAAAAAGAGCTGAATAGACAAAGCTGAGGGACGTTTGGGAGAATATTATGCCAAAAATGGCACTTGCCTCTTATGGATTGAGCATTTATACATCAAGTAGATGACCATGGGATAGACTTTGTGGCGGGAAACGAAAACAAGATTTTAGTACAAGTTAAGACAGTTCGTGACGGGACAAATTATGTCTTTATGAAAAAGAAAAATTTTGATGTTAATGACCAATCTCTTTATTTGATACTAATTCGGCTGGTAGACGGGAAACACCCGGAAATATATATTATCCCCGCTGGTGCATAGGGTTCACTCAGGAAAACTTATGTTGGTGTCTCGCAATTACAATGAGAAAAAAATCGGAGCCGGAATATGGCATTAATTTATCAAAGAAGAATCTTCCGGAAATGGAGCACTACAAAATCCAGGAAATGTTGGAGCATATATTGAGGGTAGACATAAGCAACCTCCTTTTGATAAATTTGTGGTGATTTTTATTCTACAGGATTTCGCCCGTTATGTCTTCCTTTTTGAAAAAATAATGGCGTTAGCAAGGAACAAATTCCATTACCAACACCAAAAATTATACAACCAAAAATATTTCGCTCGCTTTTCGTAGCTCTTATATTATACAGTTTAGTTTTCTTTTTAAGCAATAAGAAATTGGCAAAAAAATAAGGGAAAGCATAAAGAAAAAGCTCTCAGCATAATCAAAAAGCCGAGAGCTTTTTCCTTGGAAAATTTCTCTAAATTAAAATCAAATGCTTCCAAAGCATGCGGTTTGCAGCCAAGCCTGAGTGATATCACCAAGCGCCAGCGCCAGAGTATAAAGCGGTCACAAAGAAAGCCGGTGAGCATCGAGATTTAAGTGGTATTCGGCAACTCCCCGAAAATAGTAAAGATGAGGCAAATAGGCAGGGGCTTAGCTATGCTGAGCTGCTTCGATTCGGAGTTTAAGACAAGCAGTGCCGAAGCTGCATTATCGTTACCAATTTGAATAAAGGCAAAAATGAGCACAAATATGTGGGAAAACGGTATATTCTTTGGGGCAGGTCTGATACAGATAAGCATAAATTGGCAGGATCTTCGGGGAAAAAAGTCGGCGACTTTTTATAAAGAGAATGCAGCAAGTTTTCTAAAAATCCGGTAATCCAGCGAAAAAAATAAAAAGAAATTAGCATAATTTTTAGGGTAAAGGCAGAAACTGCAAGCGTAGAGCCTTTGTTAGAGAGAGAATCGCCATTTTGTACTCTTGTCGATGTTTTAGGAAACACCATCGACGAACAACCAAAGACGTTCATAGTAGATTCGGGAAAAAAATCAGGCAGAGTTTTTGAACGGAGCAATTCTGCCAGCAGGTTTTTCAGCTGGTCACAGTTTTCCGGCGAGAGATTGTGCCGAGCAAAACGTCTAAGGTCGAAGCGGCATCCGGCTCGTTTGACCGGAAATTGCTGAAATATTCGCAGAGGTCAACTCGGTAAACCGGAGACAGGAAGGACAGGATTTCATATTTGGGGTGGGTTTGACCGCTTTCATAGCGGAGCAGAGTTTTGCGGCTGACCTGACCGCCGGTGGCGGTGACAGTAGCGTCTAAACTAAGACCTTGATCCTGCCGAAACCTTTTCAGCATTTGCCCGAACTTAGCAAATCAACATTCATAAAGCCTCCTAAAAATGATGTAATAGTATTGAACCGATGCAGAGGACGTTTGATGATGGGGACATTTTGACACTTGTAGTTTGTTTCAGAAGAATTATAATAATATTAACAAAACAAAAACAAAGAATAAACGGCATCTTTAATACATAATATGCACCTGAGAAAAAAATTATAACACAAGGAGTAAAATGAAAAAAGTTAATTATAGGGAATGGTTGTCATAAGTTTGTTAATCGGTAACTTAGGAATAATAAAACCGTATAAAACAGATTATCCTGAACCACCGATAGGGTGTAGAAGGACAAATATAGTAGTACGTGGTTAAAATTACAAATATAATAATTTCTTAAATATATAGTATTATATTTTCTTGAGAAAAGCAAGAGAAAAGTACAAAAATGAAAAAGATTGAAAAAGTGAAGGTAATTAACCCCAAAGGGTTGATTATAAATGAAACTTTTTCATATCTTACAGATAAACGGATAAAGGTTAGAAGTACGAAGAAGGATTGCCATTAAGCTCTACATGCTATACGTCTTATAAAGAAATTCATATGTTTTTCGTGCCAATGGGGATATTTGCAAATGTACGGTTCATCTTGATTTACCGGAAAATCAAATTGGAAAAATTGTAGATGAAAATACCATATATTGGCAAGATTTAGAATTATTGGTCAGTTGATTCTTTAACTGAAAAATGTTATACTTGTAAGCAAATACTATCCTGCTTTCAATAAAGCATGTCCAGTGAAAGCAAGGAAAAAAATGGGATGTCCTGTAGTAGAGACAAAAATGCATGAGCGGGAACAAGTTTAAAGTAAAAATAAAGGCTATGGGTATGAGATGATATTGAGTACAGAAGGAAGACTACCATGGATGCTGCTCAATTAAAACAGCATCATGCAGCGACAAAAGAATAAAATCATCATCAGCTCCATTTTCGGTAATCTGGGCAGTGCTATCTTTTTCCTTCGGCTTAAGTCTGCTGATTTTAAAAGGAAAACCGGCTCGGCAACCAATTTTGGCATTTCCTTTGTCATCGGCCCGGTACTGGCGGTGATTTTTATGCCCTTTTATTGGCGGATTTGTGGATGAAAGTATGACCGCAAAAATTGCCCTGTTTGCCCAAACTGTAGATTACAGCGGCAGTGCTTTTATTTGCCCTGCTTTACCATCGAGTAATATTCTACAAATTACTGCTGGTTTGCTGGCATCATCCTTGTGATGAAAATCACAGACATCATTTTGCTACCGCCTATGTAGGGGCAATGAGCCGAGATGGTGAAAAAGAGCAGCGTGTCCCTGATGTCGGTGATGAATATTATTTCTTATGCCAATGTGCTGATTGCCTCTTTTTCTGGGAGCGGCAATGTACGAATACCTGCCGTTTTTGGTTTTATCCTGTTTGAGGCGACAACAGAGCTGATTGGCTTAGTTATTACCGCTACGTTAGATTTTGAGCTGTTAGCGGAAGAGCCTTCCGAAGAAACGAGAAGGTCGAGCAGCAGTCGGTTTTTGCGCTGTTTATTAGCGAGATTCAATATATTTTGAGCCGGAAGATATTTTTATATTTAGTGGTATTTTTAGTAACCTATAATATCGTCGCCCGGTTCGTTTATCAGGACTTCGTTTTGTCGGTGCATTTCTTTAACCTGCGCTCAACCAGGGTGGCGGAGTGCGAATGATGGTTTCTGCCGGCTTTATCCTTGCCAATATTTATTTTATCTCGTAAGAAAAGCGCTGAAAAATTCGTTTCTAGTGCGCAACGATTTTTAAAATCCTATTGTCAGTCGTTTACATTCTATGGAGCAGTATTGATGCATGCTGCATTGCCCTACTGGGGTAATATCGCTATCATTGCCGGTCTAAACTTTTTCATAGCTTTCTCCCAGGCATGATTCTAACACCGCTCAGATTCATGGACGATTCGCAATGTTCGCAGGCAATGCAGGGGCAGAATGTTTAATATTCAAAGCACGCTGGCGCAGCTTTTTCAACCGTTTAGCATTTTGATTTTAGGCTTTTGCTGGATTATTTTCAGGGGCGATATCATTATTACGGTTTTAGGCATCCTTGGAATTAGCTGTGCCATTCTTTTGCCTAAGCTTTTTCCAAATCCGGTGGCAGGATATGGTGGAGTAAGCAGGTCGCTTAACATGTCTCCGGTTTCAGATACCGAATGGTTGAAGATGTTACAGAGCCTTTTGTTTCGTACCGGCACACATTCCGCCTTATTTTAATGCGAAGAATCCGTTTGCGCCGTTCAGTTCGCTCAAATGCCATTTCGAAGATGAAAATACAGGTGATGATGGAAGCGACCGCATCGGCAATCGGAAAAACAAACCAAACCCGTTGATTTGCCAAGTTTGGTAAAAAGAAAGAAGCGGCGGGATTAGAATAATCACTTGCCGCGGCATACTATATCATTGCCTTATAGGCTTTACCGACCGCCTGAAAAATTGGCGCTCACAACCTGTGGCCCGATAATCGGCAGCATCATCAGGAGCTTATGCGGTCCGCCCTTGCCCAAGGCAATCAGTTCGGGATTGGGAGTAAAGGCTCGAATAAGAAAGCTCCGGAAAAAGGCGCGTTGCCAAAACCAACATACAAATCACGGTGGCGACCAGTGCGCTAATTGCCATGTCTTTTGGCTCTGGCGTGATGATGATGGGCACCGTAGTTAAACCCGATAATGGGTGCGCTCAGCTGATTGATACCGAAAATTGGCATCAAGATAAAGGCGGAGATAGAATTGACAATCGTCATCGCCCCAATCGCTAAGTCACCGCCATAGGTACGCAGGGGCATTATTAGCGGTAGCAGAGATGACGCCAGGAAGCAATCTGCATAATACAGGGCAATCGATTGACACAATGCTTGTACCAGTTCCAAAGCGAAGTGCTAAAAACAGCGCTCCAGCTTTAAGACACTATCTTTGGAAAAAGTGGTGCGACAGTGCCAAACCATGCAAATAAATAGAAATAATCGTTGCCCATGCACCGGCAATGCCAAAGCCCTAAAGAGTTTGATAAAAATCGGATCAGTTACAATATTCGCTCCGGCACCGATTAGCATAATATGCATAGCTTTTTCGGATTTCCCTCGGGCGCATGGCGGTATTAAAACAATGGGACGATCCCTGAAAGACGAGTGCCGAACAAGATGACCTGAATATGCTGGCTGGCATAATCGATTGTATCATCGCTGGCACCTAAAAGTAAAGAATAGGCGTCTTAAAATACTGCCGGCGACACTGAGCCCCATCAAAAGTACAATCAGCGTAAACATATTGCCCAAAATCTGATCGGCTTTTGACTGATCGCCCTCTCCAGTGCAATCGAAATCCGACTGGACCGCACCCACCAGCATACAAAACCGAAAATAACCAGCATAAAAAGGAAACGTCAAGCCGACCGCACTCATCGCCAGCGGATCGTCTACCATATGCCGATAAAGATTCGGTCAACTACATTATATGGGGCGTTTACCAGCATACCGATAATAGCCGGAATAGAATACTTCAGCAGTGAACGATAAATTGGCGCTTCTGCCCAACTCAATCTGTCTTTCATTCATTTTCTTGCTCCTGCTTCTTTTAATGGAAATGGCGTTGATTGCCACCCAGTTTAATGAATTGATACAATGTGTCCAGCTCGTCCTCACAAAATCCCTCCAGTGCCAAGTTTAGCAATTGGAATAAAACTTGAGCAAAGCGGCTGGATTTGCCATACTTTTCAATCAGATAGACCAGATTCGTCGGTCATGTTCGTCCGGCTTGCGATGTATCCGTCCAGCGCGTGCAATGCTCTCGTCGTGCCGGCTTTATCAATCCGCAGCGTTTTGACGATATCGTCCTGCTTTTGCCGTCATGATGATAAGATAAAGCAGGTAAGTATATTGTCCGGATTACGCAAGTGCAGTTCTTCCAACTGGTTATCCATATAAATCCGGTTATGCCGGTAAATCATCGAAAATCAGGCGATTCAAATAAAAAGGCATGCAGTGTGCTGATAAATTCATTCCCTTCCCTTTTTCTATCGTTAACAGTCCGCCTGCGAAAAGTGCGGCGATTTCCGTAAAAAGCTCCATCAGATTTGTTTTATCAAGCTTCATAAAAATGGTTGCTATATCGCTATTATAGCGAACACATCTGTCAAAGGGATTGGAAAGGAAGAAGGGACGGAGAAGAGAGGTGTTAACAGAAATTAGGGCGATTTCCTTTTCAACTATAATTTGCCTATATAAAAGGAAACTCTCGGATGCGCAAAATGCTAACGATCAGCAGTAAAGGCTTTACGCTATGCTTAGCAGTACATAAAAACATTTTGGCTATGCCGAAAAGGGTTGTTTGGTTAAAAATAACGATATTATAAGGCGAGTTTATATAAATAAGGATTGACAAAAAATAGCATGGAATGCTATTGTGTTTATGTAAGTATTTTCAATCTCAGTTTACAGACCAATATACAAAATTTTGTACATTGAGGTTGCCAACCAGGGAAAGGAAGGTAGATTCATGAGATGGGTGGCAACATTTTGTAATAGGACTTATGTTTGGCGACAGATTCAGGCCCAACCGGACAACATCTCTTTTGCCAAAGTGGGAAATTTTAGCTTTAGCGGCAATTAAGGACAAGTTACGCCGGAATACAGATTGTGGTTACAAGAAATGAGATTGTTTACAGTAAGGCATTTTGGTGCACCCTTGACGGCAGAAACGGAAACAACAACAGATACACATCTATGATTTAGCCTCGTTGACCAAGGTAATGGCAACCACCCAAAGCAATCATGAAATTAAAAAGTGCCGGAAAGAAATTGATTTAGAGCACAGTAGCTCAATATATTCCGGGTTTGCCGCAAAATGGAGGTTAAAATCAAAAGATTTATTGACGCATACCTCGGGTTTAACATATGGAGCCTACCTGTTTCCATGCTGCACAAACCCGAAAAGAAGAATTGGGGATTGTTGCAAGTACTGCCATTAGAATATCAGACCGGTACAGCAGAAAAATACAGTGACTCAGCTTTATGGCTTTGGGATATGTGGTAGAGGCTATTACCGGCAAAAACCCTTGCGGGAATACACCGAACAGAAGTCTACAAACCTTTGGGAATGAATCATACCATGTTTTGTACCATTAAAACACAGACCAATTATCCGATTGCTCCCAACCTCTTTGGGTAACCCATTTGAATATAAAATAGTAGCGATGATGATTTTAGTTATAAGTGTCAGGGAAAACGCTGATTGATTTTAAGGGGCTGGAGAAATTACCGGCTGGTTGGCGAGGGTTAACGATGGAAACTCTTGGTATGCACAGCAGGGCGTGGCAGGACATGCCGGTCTCTTTAGCAATGCGGAGGATTTAAGAAAGCTAACACGCCTTATGCTGGCGGGCGGCGGCTTCCAGGGTAACCTATATGACGCCAAAAACGATGCAAGAGTTTACGACGGTACAAAGTGAGTTTGGACATGGCTGTGGCTTTGAAATTGATCGTGGCGGGGCAACCTCGGGCTATATGGGGCTTTATGCGGACAGCGGCTTCTTTGGACACACCGGCTTTACCGGCACGCAATTTGTGGCAGATAGAAATGATATTTCCGTTATCATTTTAACGAACAAGCAATTTTTCAGGTCAACGAAAAAGGGAAATTATAAAACACTAGCGGCTTGCAGAAATGTGATGAAAGCGGTTTATGAATCGGAAGCAGTAACCTCTCCGGTCAAAACAAAAAGTAAAGATTAATTATCAAAGGAAAAGAAACAAGCTTACCGGATATTTTAGCGAGGATCGCAACTATGTTGAATTAGACGTTTTTGGCACTGGTAGGGTGCGGAGTTACAGCGGAAACGCAAACCGCTTTGCCCAATCGCCCCAGATAAGCGATTTGCATCAGGGAAAAAGGCATACCCAGTAGGGCGTTTACGGTGGAACAGAAAAATGTATGTGCATATTCAGATTGGCTGCTTTACTTAATTTAGAGGTAAAATGGGATCAGACTACCGGCACAGTAGAACTGTTACAAAAAGTAAGGTAAGCAGCAGAAGGATAAAAGGAACACATTTTGATGGATTATGGAAAAAGAACTGATGTCAAAAACGGACAAAGCAGTCGTCCGTCTGGAAAAATGCGGAGGCTTTCAAGAAGGGCAGAATTGCAAACGGTAGGACAGTACGCCGAGCAGTATCAAGTGGCAAGAGGAACGATTCAGCTGGCTGCGCTGCTTAACCGATTCGGGGCGGTTTCCTGCAAAGTCGTGGACATTTTGAGGCACCTACATTATGGGATTAGACTATCAAAAGCTGTGGGGAAATATCCGGTTTGGGTTCTATTTTAGGATTGATGCCGTTGCCTTATACAAAGCGATATGAAGGTATGACGACAGGGTTATATGAAGCGTTTTCGTCAAGCGAGCTTACCGTTTAATTTGGCATATATGCAGAGCAACGTATCGTTTGCAAATGCTGGAAAAAGGCGTCTATCATTTTACTATTGTTTCTAAATTGGCGGTTCGTCATCTGGAAATGGAAAAACGCCGGTTTAAGATTATTCATGAGTTTTCGGAGAAGCTATGTTACCAGACATGGAGTAATCTTGCGTCAGGGGCTTACGGCATTAAAAAGCGGAATCAAAGTAGCGTTGGATAGAAAGCTCGCCGGATCGAGCTTATTGACACAAAAAGAGTGTCAGAAGCTACAAGTGGGTATGTGCCGACAACGTATAATCCGATTTTTGGCAAGACTGGAAACAGGGGAAGTCGATGCGGTATGGAACTTAGATGAATTACAGGAAAAAGGAACCTCCTGCCATATCATTTCTCTAAAAACGAAGAGCAATGGAATTAGACGGGGATGGAACGAGAGCGGTTTTGGCGTTGACTTTTCCAAATGCCTATATTAGAGATTATGACTCAATTAGTTGACTTTGCAAAAATTGAGCAAATTCAAAAATATGGTAGTCAAGAACATTCCAATGTATTAAAGCCCAAAAACCTTGTCTTGTCAGAAAAATAAAAGATACAAAAAGGAAAGGAGCCGCTTCGGTGGTGGGAAGTGGCTCCCAATAGGAAAGAAAAGTGGATCGAAGCGTTAAAGAAAGATTGGAAATATTAAAAATGGCTGCAGAATGCTGCAAGAGCCGATGGAAGCAACGTTACTACCGAATCGGTGAAAAACTGAAGGAAGACGGGTGAGCCGACCGATGAAAAAGATTGGGATGTTTTTAACCCATAGTAGCGCTTTAAACCAAAAGTGGCGGGGAAGAAGCGATCGTCGAGGCCAATGAGGAATTGCTGCGGAACTAAGAAAAACGAACGTACCTAAGGCGCAGGGTATTTTGAAGAGATTCAGAAAAACTTCCAATATTCATCTGCATGCCGGAAAAAGCTATATTGGCGGGTATTTATGTGTGCTGTTAGCAGATAGAAAGGAGGAAAGAATGAAAATCGTAGTAGGCGGGCAGTGAGAAAGCAGGCGGTGGCGGATTTAATCAAACAGATTGCCGGGGACCAGGCAGAAGTTACGATTTTGTCGGACGATACAAGCGGCAATGGCAATTAAAAATAAGACCCATAGTTATTGCTTCGGTGCTTGCCATACTGGTGGCGGCGGAGCACCTGAGCATGGCGATTACGCGTGACGATGAGTAAAATGTGCGACAATTTCTATGCCGGGTAACCGCCCAAAGAAGATGTTAAGAAGGTAGAAAGCAGGCAAGGTGGCGTTTGGCTTTACGGCGGACCATATTCAGGCTGCAGTACCGATGATTTTAAAAAATCCTGAAATAACAGCAAGTTACGTTATTATTGATAGACAAATGGCTCAACACTTGCCCAAGAAAAATTGCTTTGGCAGTCAGGGCGGGCCTTGAGCGGGACAAAAGACATTGGAAAATGAGAGGTATTTATGAATACGATGCTTTATTGCCGCTATTGGCGCATTGGCAGCATTTGCAACCAATCAGGGAATTGCGGTATTTAATGACGGAGTTACGCCCGGTTATGCCAGGACTGAGAGGCAGAATGACACGCAAAAGTTAGCGGCGACTGCTTTTGCTATAGGATTTGGCTTAGTAATCGGCTTTGGTATTCCATTTTCTTTAACTGCAACGATTTTATTAGTGCACTGTATCTTTTGGGAACGGATATTATCCGTACGGCAACGCCGAACGGAAAAGTGGGCAGCAGTGGCGCTGATTTTGGGTGCTTTATTATGGCGTCGAGATTCATTTGGGATTAGAGGGCGTGGTGAGAAAGTCTTTTGAGACTGCTCCGGTGAATTTTATAGAGTCTTGGCAAGTATCTAAGCAGTTGTTATCGCTTTTGCTACTTTTCGGCACTGGCAACGGCATATCGGTATGGAGCCAAAAAGTTTATTGAACTTGAGTTTTTGTCCATGCTGGCAAGACAGCTGGCAATTATCGTTGGTGTAATTTCTCTAAATGGAGCAAGATTGCCATTAACCGGAAGGCACCGCTTTAATCGTTGGTATGATTCTGTTACTGCTCTTTGCCGTGAACGAAAAAGCACCGGAGGAGAGGGCGTGGATTTGGTATCGCTATTTTCAGACCGGGTTTGCCCGGATTCGTAAAAATATGCCGTTTTAATGGTAATGGGTGCTTTTAGTAGCGGCAGCTTCGTTACAAATTATGGCGGGCGATGCGGTTTCGTTAAACTTAATTAAGGAAGGTAATATCAATGATGCGGCGTTTGGCGTTTAGCAAGAGGAATTGGCTTTGTTCCGTTGGTTGCTTCAACGGCAATTGCTACCGGTGTATATGGACCGGTTGGTATGACATTTGTCTTTGCAGCGGCGTTATTTAATGGCAATCCTATTTTGCAGCGGTTGCCGGTGCGGTTATTATCGCCTTGGAAAGTATTGCTTTTGGGTGTGATTGCCAAAGTTAGATCGGTTCCCAGGATTCGGAAAGCAGGGGATAATATCCGGACGGCGATGGGAAAACTGCTGGAGTGCTCTGTTAGTCGGCGGTATGAATGCGGCGAATGCGATTGCTCCGGGAATCGGATTTTTCTTGGTTGCCGGCATATATCTTAAATGAAATTGCCCGGAAAACCGGTTGTTCGAATGGCAGTTGGTCCGATTGCGGCAATATTAACCGGTATTTTTGGTAAATATTTTTGGCGGTCGTTGGCTTGTTCCAAATACCGGCATAAACAAATCCACGAAGCTTAAAAGGGATCCTTTGCCGAAAAAGAAAAATTTTTCGGCAAAGGACAACTATTTCCCCGTTAGCGGGTTAACCGCTGCTAAGAGCGGACAGACGGCATAGGATAAGAAGCGAGAAAGCAGGAAACAATGAAAAGAGCAGGCGGCAGATCAAAAAGATTGCAAATGCGCACACAGCAGAGCTGCGACGTCTCAATCAAACGGTGGATTATACTCGAGATGAGGGAGTGGTTGAGAGCGCTTATGCATCTGCAAGAGGACGAGAGTATTTTACTGGGCGTAAAAATACGGCGCAATTCGAATATTTACGTACAGAAATTAGCAAAACAAGTTTTTATTTCATACTTTAGATGGGATAGCAGAAAAAGGCAGAGCAATTTATACCGAAATCAGGAATCGCTGACAGCTCGGCCGATGACAGGATCTTCGGCGACGACTTGTCTGCATATTATGCAAGGAATGAATCAACTGGGGCTGGGAACGGACGGAGGCGGATCGGTACTGGCGCCGGCAATTAGCTACGGTCTATGTGCCATTATGGGAAAAGGGCTGGGCTTACGAGGAGAAGTCAATCGGCACTCGACAGAAGGAATCCCGTTTCAGCCGGGAATTGGGGTAATCGGACAGAGCTATGCCCTTTGCCGGCAGGCTATTTATCTGCTGGAAGAAACGCGCGCAGCAAGCATTTTCCCAGGGCGAGGAAAAATCAGCATCATTCAATGGCAAGGGAGGAAGAAGATGGCAGAAAAATATTCTTAAAAACGGAAAAGGATATTCTTTTGAAGTGTTTTTACGGGAAAAACAACGAATCAGGGAGGAATTGATTTGCTGTTACCGAGCTAGCTATGGAGCCGGACCGATTTTTAATTTCCAAAAAAGAGGCCCAGTGGTTATATGGATTGGGTGACTCGGTTTTGGGAGGATTTGGACAAACCGGCAAAAATTACAGGCAGATGGAAAAAATATTTTATGAATTGCGGGTGGTAAATGCTACTGCAATAGCAATTCAAGCGGGGAGCTGGCGGAGGGATATCTCTGCTGATGACCGCTGAAGCGAAACGGCAGGGGCTTTCGGGGATAAATTAGGACAAATTTACGCGAAAATGCTTACCAGACCGCCGGTTTATGAGCAGTATTTTTGCCGATCGAATAGAACAAGGCTTTATTAGATAGTAACGGAGGAAGGAATGAGCATTGTCGGAGTTTGGGGTGGTGCACCGGAAAAAGCTGGGTGCAACCTATGTTCATAAACATTTAAGTATTGATTTATCGGTCAAAAGGCAAGACGCCAGATATGATGCAGGCAGGAGATAATAGAGGAACTGATTTTGCTGAGAGGAAAAGGGCATATCTTCCTTAGTGGAAGTGACCAATCGGGGAATGGGACGAAATCACCAGGTGATTCAAAAAGAATTGCTCAAAAATCCGGTTTGCAGGTCATTGCCAGTCGGTTTTTATAAAGAACCTTTTTGCCCGAATATGTGTATCCGATGTCAGAGCAGGAATTGGCGGCACTGATTGTGAAGGACTTAACAGAGGGATGGACGATACCGATGTCAAGGCACCTGTGATTGGTGAAATTAGCACCAGTCATAATGCAGGTTTACCCGATGGAAGAAAAAGTAAAAGCCTGTGCTGGCGCATCGTCAAACCGGAAAACCGATGTCAACCCGCCACACTGGGAACGATGGGGCTTTGGCAAACGGGTTTTTGATACGGCGTTGATATGCAGCATTTAGTGATTGGTCATTTGGACTTGTCGCGGCAGATCGAGGAATATCACTAAAAATTGCGGAATACGGCTGTTATTTAGCGTTCGACACGATTGGCAAAGTCGGCTATCAGTCGGAAGAAAACCGGTGGCTTGCCTAAAAACTTAATTGATCATGGGCATTTGCATCAGATTGTGATGTCGGAAGATTTAACCAGAAAAAGTCATTTAGCAAAAAGAGGCGGTATCGGGTACGCTTATTTTGTTGGATCGTTTTACCAGAAGCTTTTTGGGCAGGGGTTACGAAGGAACAGATTCGAGTGATTTTAGCAAGACAATCCCGAAAACTTTTGAATGTAGGAGGTCATCATGAAAAGGATATCCGATTCGGTTATGATTTGGAAGCAAGAAAAGCACAGTTTAGACTGGTCGATCAGATGCATCGAGGAATTGTTATGGACGGATTACTTTTCAGACCGGCGATGTGGGATTAGCACCGCCATCAATTTCAGTATATGCTGAAAAAGTAGAACGGGTGCTGGCGGCTTATTTTGGCGCAGAATCGGCACTTTTGGTACGGGGGCGGGAACCGGTGCTATTCAGGGCAGTTTTTCAATGTGAATTACGGCCGGGGAGCGAAGATTTTTGGTGCATGATGCTAATTTGTCCTACTACTCTTGATATTATTCAAAAGCATAGGTTGGTGCCGGTCTTTTGTGATTATCATCGGATGGATGAAGCAAAGATGCAGATTTTTGGAAGAAGTTGATTTTTGCCTTGAGTTCCAGCATTCAGGCAAAAACCGGAGGACAGCTATCATTTGGCAGAGGTTTGTCGAACTAAAGAAAAGAAAAACCGGAAATCGAGTTTTGACCGATGATAATTATGTTGTGTTCAAAAGCCCCGCAAATCAGTTTGCCAGCTGGGAGCAGATGTATCGGCTTTTCTCTGTTTAAGCTCTTTGGCCCGGAAGGATTAGCTGTTTAATCAGGAGAGAAAGGAATTCTGGATCGGTTCGGGGCAAAATGTATTCCGGGGAAGTAGGTGCAAGGGGCACGAGGCGATGGACGCCCCTGCGCTCGATGGTATATGCACCGGTCTCCCTTTGCGCGTAAAAGCGAAACCGAGATCGGTTATCAAGACGTTAAAGTGCCGGAGAGCCGTAAAAGGCGAGCATATATTGTAAAATGCTCAATCAGAGTTATTTTAGTGGAGCTGGAAAAAGCCGATTGTAAGAAAGTGCTGGCCGCCAGCCGCCATTTGAGGCAGCCTCTTATCCTGTGGGATCAGAGTCGATATGAAATACCAAGCACTTTTTGCAGGTTTCCGGAACATTTCGAGCAGCGTACCGGAAATGGAAGAAACGACCATTCGGATTAATCGAATGCGGGCAGGACCGTTCTTAAAGATTGCGAGAGCAATTGCAGGCCGCCGAAGAATAGGAGGAAGCATGTTTTAAAGGAAGTGCAGTCGAGGAATCGGTTCTGATTTCTGAAACAGTAAGGCTTTACCGAGAAAAATAAATTCAGGCGAATTCTTATGTAGCTGGATTTGGATGCGATTGAAAATGATGCCAAAATAATTGCGGATGAAGCGATGGGGGTTGACGGCTTATACCATGACCAAACAAATGGGACGGAATCCGGAGGTGGGTGAACGGATTGCTAAGGCGGGGGATTACGAAGTTTGTGGCAGTTGATCGGCCAGGAAGCGCTGGTTTTAGCTGAAGGCTGGATTGGAATTGGGCCATGTGGGGCACTGGTGCAGATACCGGAAGGAATGCTGGAAGAAGTCTAGAGCTGCAAATCCGGAGGTGATTACCGTATTTTCCTACAGAAAGCCTTGTCGATTCATCAGTGGTAGAGAAAATAGGAGTGATTCAGCCGATTTTATTAAAGGTTACGGCACAAGGAGATAAAATTATGAAAGCCCAGCAAGGCAGCATAGAAAAGATTGGCTGACAGTGGTATCTAGAATTCCCATGAAGCTAGACATGTCAAATTAGTAGGGGCTAACGTCTTTTCTTGCTTTTTATACAAGGAAGAGCATGGCAGAAGAGAAGAAATGCCGAATATGGAGACGCTGCGCCGAGCAGAGAGATAGAAGGAAAGCTTGCGTTTTGTTTGCCGCATATCCGAATGCCCCCAGTGCCAATACAGCGAGCAGCATGGAAATGGTTGCCAAAGCCGGAGGAACGCATTGCGCAGGCAGGGGGCATCTTTGCTGGGAACAACGCCGTTACACGCCGTATCCGATCGACCGGAAAAACCGGCGATTCTCTATGTAACGGAGGTTTCTCATATGTTATCAGGAAGGGACATATTCCTTTTTGGGGGCATTATCGCCGTTCCCATATGCAGGAATTAGCGGTTTTTCTGCCCAAGGGGAGAAAAAGGAATTACTTTCAGGCAGGAGAAATGGACGTGGAAAGCATTGACTATTACGGTTCTTTTCGTGCCTCGGAGCAGGTTAAAATCGGAGATATTTGTATTTATGCGTTTCGAACGCAGATTTTTACGACTCATGATCAAGTAGTTTTGCTTGATGGACTGTCGCAGGGTAGAGACCAAATGTGCGGGGATTTATGATAGTCAAGGAAGGGAGCTTAGATTGAAACGAGGTGTTTGTTTTAGTATTAGATAGCCTTGGAGTGGGTTATATGGAAGATGTGAAAAGAAAGCAGACGGCAAGATATTGGTGCCAATACGTTTGGACATATTTTAGGTCGAGCCGAAGATTTGGCTTTGCCTACATTTGAAAGAGCTGAGAATTATCAGATTTTAAAAGCACCCCAAATTGGCACCCAGACCGGCAAAAGGCAGCCTGCGGCTCGCTATCTCTTCAGCATTATGGGGCGAGATAGCTATGCCGGTCATCAGGAAATTATGGGAACGATACCCGCTAAACCAGCACTGATTCCGTTTATTGAGGTAATGCCAAAAGTAAAGGCAGCCTATGAGAGCAGAAAGGGGTTTTCTGTCCGGATTCGGACGAGAGTAAGCCAGTACTGCTTGTGAATGAGGCGGATTGTTAGCGAGATAATATTGAAACGGATTATGGCCGAAATCTACAATGTATCAGGTTGCTTCGATAAGGTTCCCTTTAGCGAAGTGATTCGTATTGGGCGAACAGTGCGGGCGAGCCGTAGAAGTTAGCCAGGTGATTGCCCTTGGCGGAGAAGATATTTCCATAGAAACGATGCTGGAAGCGAGTGAAGGCGGGCAGACGGATTTTGGTTGGAATGAATTGTCCGAAATCGGGGATTTATCACGCATGAGCTGTTTATCGCTTCATATGGGATATGGCGTTGATTATCGCAAGCAGGTCAGTACGATTTTGACCGATGCCGGCAAAAGGAAGTGGTGCTGGTCAGGAAAAATGCAAGATGTGATAGAATGTCCCGGCGCTCTAGAAAAATTCCGGCAGTTCAACGGAAAAAAGGTTATGAAGGATTCGATTGACGCTTTTTACGAATACAAACAGGGCTGGTTTCTGCCACAGTTCAAGAAACCGATTTGGCAGGCCATGCGGAAGATGTCAATCTTTACGCTCAAAAGCTGATGATTGCTGACCGATATTTAAAAGATTTTCTGCCACAGATGACCGAAGAAGATCTTTTGATTATTACCGGTGATCATCGCAATGATCAAACAATCGGTCATAGCCAGCATACCAGAGAAAAGAACCGTATTATTGGCATATTCTCCGAAGTTTCCCGGTAATATTAGCTTGGGCATTCGGCATACTCTGGCAGATATTGCCCGCAACAGCAGCAGAGGCACTGGGGAGTCTCGGCGCCTCAAGACGGCGAGAGCTTTTTTGGTCAGTTAGCAGGGAAGTAAAAAGGCATTCTTTTCCCCATTTTCTAAAAATAGGATACACGGGAACCCTTGCCATTTCTACCGGCAAGGGTTATCTTTTTCCTTTTCTAAGCCGATATTTAAAAAGATACCTAACAAATATCAGTGAGGAAGCAGATGCTGAAAAATTAAAAATTAAAACAAAAATTAATTCTCTTGGCGGCTGGTTTTGGTTTAATCAGGGTGCTTTTCTTTACCGGACATCGTATCTTCGGTCACGCGCAGGAGCTAAGAAGAACAAATCAATCAAACGATGACGAGCAAGTTCCAGGTCATATACGCAAAAAGTAGAAGCTTTTTTGAAAACCAGAGAGGCGATTTTGATGAAGGATTAAACATATCCGGCACAATTTAGATGATGAGCAGGCGGTACTAAAATACTTAGCCGAGCACTATGAATATTTGAAAAAAAGAATATTATATCGTGGATATTTATGCCGGATATCCGGACGGTACGCAGAAAAAGCGGCTCTCGGCGCAAATTTTAGATGCCGATTGGAAAGCTTACGAAAGAGATTGGGTATATCAATGCCGATCCGGACCGGATATGCAAACTTATCCCGATGTTCATACCGGTAGCCCTATCGTAACGCTGTCAAAGTTTGTTCAAAAAGGAAAAGAAAAAGGCGGTAGTCATAGTGACATCAACTTGCGCATCTGGGACAGATCGTAAATGAAGAAAGGATGGAAGAAATGGGATATCCCTTTCTTTTATATAAGGACGGACGTTTTTGGGTTCACCGCAATACAGCTTCGGCTTTCGCTTAGAACAGGCAGATACCATTTTAACGTCAATCATGGGAAGTCAAGAGCTGGGTATGAACTTATTAAACAACGAAATGGAAATGTTTCGAGCCGCCTATCAGGGCAGGGAAAAAAATATATTTGTGCAAAGAACTTCGATAATACCGACTTTTATTTGGTTATCGGTATGGATCGACAGAGGATTCGCAAAGCAAAATGAGACTTTATGTTTGACATATAATTTGCTGCTGTCAGCAATTGCCATAGTAGGCTTTGGGGTGCTTGCTTGCAGCATCGTATTTTTCGAAGACACAGAAGCTCTTGAAAAGACCAATAAAACCGCCGAGTGGCGGTTTTTGTTATTCAGTGGCGGCCGGTAAAAACGACCGTAAAAGTTAATAGACGGCAAGATATTGATGACTACGCCCGGATCTGCTCGGCGAATCGTTTTAATCGAAGCATCCAGTTCCAGCTGGAGCAAACAATATGAACCAATGACACAGGCTTTCCGCTATAACCGCCATATCCATTAACCACGCTGATGCCATGGCGATGATGTGCGAGATGTTCCTTGATGACCTATATCCGGGATTTGCGTGGTGATTTGCAAGGTTACCCGTTTATAGCGCTGATAAAAGTTTTCAATCGTTTTGGTTGAAATAAGACTGATACAGCATCGAATAACCCAGCATGCTCCCAGCCGAACAAATGGCCGAATACAACGAGCAAAGGACGTTAAAGGCAAAAATATCTTTGCCAGATTTCCCTGCCGGTTTTATTCGAAACATAAAGAGCAATAAAAATCGGTACCGCCGGTTGAGGCATTGCCGGAAGGCGATGACAATGGAAGAGTCCATTCAAAAACCGCCGAAAATAATGTTCAAAATAGTGTCATTAAAAATCGGGTGAGTCAAACCATTTCAAAGAAAGCCGCTGCGGCGATAAACTCAATCGAAAGGGTATAGCGTAAACTTCTTGCCGACCGTTTTGGCGCAAACCAAAGCGACCAGCAGATTGAAATGACAATAAAAAGAGTTGAAATCTGATAACTGGTAAGCTCAACGGAGATCCGGTTCGCCAAACAAAGCTCAGCACACCGGTAAAAGCCGGCGGATAAAAAGCTGCGTCGGCAGCAGAAAAGGTTTCCAGCACAAACGCCTGTAAAAATGCACAAAAGTAACACAGGTCAGATTCAAATATTTTTTATAATGAGGATTTTACCGATAAACTGCGGCATCATAATACGTCCTTATTTCCGAAGCTTTTTGCATGGAGATTTGCTATCGGCGGCACATTAAAAGCTACCTGCCGGCGGCATTTTTATTCCTTTAAGCTCGCTGCGATTTTTCGCTGATAATCGTTAGCTGCTCCTACCAACTTTTCAAAACGTTCAAGTATTGGTTGTTTCCGCAAAGCAGAAGGCCAATGTAGACTCGACCTCTCTCTAACAGCTCATCGGTATAAGAGTAGGCGTCCTTGCGGATATCCTCACTCTCAATATAAGCCGACTCAGAACCTGAGCAGGCCTTTTTCCGAGACTGGCGAGTGATTTCACTTTCTTCTACCAGAGCATTTTGCTTTTTCTACAGCGGATTGTTCTATTTTAGTTAATCTTTCTTTGGTTGTCAAGACAATCTTATTCTTCTCATTAACGATAGCGTACCTTTTCTATTTCTTCCGGCAAAAGACAATTTAATTCAGTAATAAAGTCGCTGGGGTATCGCCCTGAACTACGATTTTATTGGGCTGGAGCAGCGAGGGGCTGCAATCGTTGACATAGCTTTCCATTTCGTTGATTAAATCCAATACGGTGTTATTCATCTTCTGTTTCCTCCCAATCATTAGCTGAAAATATAGTAATCATGATTTTGCCTATCTATCCTGCGGGGTTAGTAGGTTAATCCGTAACCAGCAGTTTATGAGCACCAGGCTCGGCTACCGTTGAAAAAATAAAGCCTCAATCGTATCGTATTTGTTTTTGAGCGGCAGTACAAACATTTAGCACTTTGTTCGGTCAGAGCGATAATTCTGCAGCCCCGAAAATAATAAAGCTTTTGCCGGTGCGCAATAATAAACGGCATAATATCGTTTTTAAGCACTCCTTAAACATAATCAGCCGTCCGATTTTTCCGTTGTTATCCGCAAAGGGTGAATCCGTTTCAAACCGGTAATGTAGATGGATAATGGCATCCAAATCGGTTTCTTTGGCTGATAATCGGCTAACAGTCGTGCCATTTCCGATTCGACTTTTTCCGGAACAATCGTTTTGACACCGCTAATTGTTGTGGAATCCGTTTTATAAGAACCAATCGGCAGAGTGCCCTTTAGTTCGTCAGGGTAGTGCGTTTTAGGATTTGATGAAAGTGTTTCATCATATTTTTCTGTTAAATCTTCCGCCGCTCGACTTAGCATATAGTCAAAAGCAAGTGAAATGATTGATGATTTCGGTGACATCATCGACCTTGATACAGCTTTCTGCCGCCGTCGAAATTCATTGTATTCGTAAATAGAGCGCACCTGCTCCTCAGATAGAGACATTCCCCTCTAATTTACAGGGTGATACGCAAACATAATCTGCGTTTGCATATACCAATTCCCCTGATACTCCTCTTTTCTGCTCCTGCAACAAACGTTCTAACAATTTAGTCATTCCCAAAGCTCCTCTCTGTGTCAGGAATCTCTCAGAAAGTGCAACCCTTTACAGACTGCTCCTTATTCTATATCGGCACTTTTTCTCAAAGATAAGCTTTTCCTTGTTTCGATTTTTAAAAATCGCAGAGTGTAAAAGCTGCCAAGACAGTCAGCTATCGTTTTGCCTATATTAAGAGCAAGCGCCTGCATAGGCAAACGATAGCCAGCTCTCGAGATAATCTGCTCTTGCCTTCTATACTAAGAGCAAGCGCTATATAGGGAAACAAAAAGCATATTACAGATGAGATTATTTCTCCAGATATATTGCTATCCGCTGAAAAAATATGTTAAATTAAGCGAGAAAAGCAAAATAAAAACAGAAATGACAAAGAATTGATAAGGAAAAATATGAATATTTTTGATATATTAGGGGCCAGTGATGATTGGCCCATCCAGCTCGCTATACTGCCGGGCGGTAAGATTAGGATATGTCGCCCGCAGACTCTTGAGGCGGAGAGCCGGTGGCAGCAAAAGCTTTTACTGCATGGCTCCTTTGCCGATACCGGCAAGGGGCATCGGGACGGACAGGGCGATGATTGCCGGGGGATTTTAGGAATGAAAGAAGATGACGAAAAAGAATTCGATGTCCTTTGAATTAGCAAAAGGAACGAGGACTGGTTTTTGAGTTTGAAAATATTCAGCTTCCCGGGCGCACCCCAATACCGCTATCATACGGCTAACCGATAGCAAGGGAAGAACCATTGAGGTGCAGGGAGCATCGGTCGGTGGCGAGCCGCATTGTAATCAATAAAGATTGACGGAGCGGAGGTGGGTGTACTGCCGAATATCCGACGCTAATCGTTTACAATAAGGATTTGCCCGGCTATGTGGCAGAGGTAACCACAGCACTGGCGGCAAGAAGTATACATTGCCACAATGCGCCTGTTTCGGGGCGAAAAGAGGCACGCAGGCGGTTATGATTATTGAAAGCGAGTCGGACCATTCCACAGGAGCTGATTGAACGGCTGCAAAAATAGACGGTATCTTAAAAGTAACCTATATTCCGGGACTATAAAAAGCGGCAAATGCAGGCAGCCGCTGGGCCAATCCATGCGAGGCCGGATAAAGGCAAATAGCGACAGCAAAAGCATATATGACCGGTAAATGGAGCTTTTATAAGAAAAAAACTCAAAATGTGAGGTAGCTGCTGAGCCAATCCATGCGAGCCGGATAAAGGCAAAATAGCGACAACAAAAGCATGTATGACCGGCAAATGGAGCTTTTTATAGAGAAAAACTCAAAATGTGAGGCAACTGCTGAGCCAATCCATGTAGCCGGAAGAATATCAACCGGAACCATAGGCAAAAACAAATGGAATTAAGATGTTGAGTCAAGCGTGCTCGTAAGATATAAATAGGATACAATAGGATGACAGGAAAAAGGAAGGAAGACAAATGGCATATCGGTCTTTGCAGGAGTTGCGCAAAGCCTGCAGACGGGAAAAATAGATTTTTGGGAAGTGATGTTAAAAGCGACATGGCGAAAGAGGCGTTAGCCGAGAGGAGTCGCTTGTTCAGATGAAAGGAATGTGGCAGGCAATGCTGGCGGCAAGCGAGAATTATGACGGGAGTCTGCGCTCCAAAAGCGGCTTATCCGGTGGCAGCGGGCTAAAAATGGAAGAATACCGACAAAAGGCTCAGCCTTATCCGGTGATTTTATGGCAGAAGTCATTAGTGAGGCGTTAAAAACCGGCGAATGCAATGCTTGCATGAAAAAAATTGTCGCTGCGCCGACTGCCGGTGCTTGCGGCGTATTGCCGGCGGTGCTGATTCCTATGTATCGCAGCCGGAACATAAGCGAGGAGCAAATTGTAGAGGCACTTTATGTGGCGGCTGGTATTGGACAGGTGATTGCATTTCAGGCGTTTAGTGCCGGAGCGGCGGGGGCTGTCAGGCGGAAGTCGGCTCGGCGTCCTCTATGGCGGCAGGAGCGTTGGTGCATTTGAAGGGCGGCAGTCATCCGCAGATTTGCATGCAGCGGCGCAATGGCAATGAAAATGCTGCTGAGCAGTGTGCGATCCGGTTGCCGGCTTAGTGGAAGTGCCGTGTATTAAGCGAAATGTCGGTGGTGCCGTCAATGCAATGGCGAGCGGCGGATATGGCACTGGCTGGAGATTACCAGCCGGATTCCGGCGGATGAAGTGATTGACGCCATAGAAAGAAATTGGTCAAAAATATGCCGACCGCTTTTCGGGGAAACCGCTAAGGGCGGCTTAGCCAATACTAAATGGGCGAGAAAGTTTACTGCAGAAGTAAAATAAAAAGATGAAAAACGGCGAAAATAGCGGAGAAAAGAAATACCGACAGCTTTTGCCGGAAAAAATCATTGGATATGGAAAAAGTCCAATCAAGCAGTCAAGATAGTTAGCTATCGTCTTCTATACTCGAAAAATAAACTTTGTGTATAGGCAAAAGAGCAAGAGCTACCAAAGAAAGGTGCACTATGACAAAAATATCAAGTTCAAGCCTTTAACGGCAAAAACCGTAGAAAGTAAGCCGAGGTTCAGCAAGCTGAAAAATAGAGGCAATTGCTCCGGAGATATTTCATATTTTTATGGACAGGCGGCGGACTTTCCGTCTTATGCGATTGACCGCAAGCCGCTGCCGGTGGAACTGACAGAAACAGAGGGCAGGGCGGCAGCTATTATGATACGGGACAGTAGGGCATTGCGGTTGATGAAGACGGCTTTGATTTTGTTACGCAAGATGGGCAGCCGATTTGCCCGGACGTTTTCAGGGGGCGAAATAAAGCGACCGGACCGGCTGGCACCGGATTTTTCGAGCTTTTGGTCAGTGAGGGGACATACGGCAATGCTGCAGCCGGAGCCGGCAGAAGTGGAAATGGCGTTTGAACTGGCGCCGGAAGATCGGGATTTATAGCTTAGGGGATAAAAACCGGCGGATTAAACAAGCGCTGCTATGAGTACGAGATGTGGAATACCGATGATCAGAGCGCCGCATGAGGGGATAATTTTGAGCGCTTTATAAGACGATTCCTTTTTAATGGTGCTGCAAAAAGAGCGGGCATACGGGCTGTTTTTCGATAATCACTATAAAAGTCACTTTTTGATCTTGGAAAAATGGCAAAGCAACTGCCTGCGCTATGAGGGCTGAGGGCGGGGCGCTGGATTTTATTTCTTTGCCAGTAGGGGATTTGAAAAGCGGTGCTGACAGCGTATACCGGTTTAACCGGCAGGACACCGCTGCCGCAGCTTTGGACACTGGGATATCATCAGTCCCGCTAGGGGCTACCGGACAGAGAGGAGGATGCGAGTTGGCAGCGAACCTGCGCCGTTATGATCTTCCTGCGATGCGATTCATTTTGATATTGATTATATGGACGGCTATCGGGTATTTACTTGGAATAAGGAACGGTATGACAATGCGGAAAAAGCACTGGCTGATTTAAGAGAAATGGGAATCAAAGCCGTTACCATCGTAGATCCCGGCGTAAAAGTCGATGCCGGATATGCGGTATATGATGAGGGACTGGAAAAAGGGATATTTTGCAAAGGATAAGAATCATTTAACCTATGTCAAATCGGGTTTGGCCGGGCGATTCCGTTTATCCGGATTTTGGACGCCCGAAGGTACGCCAATGGTGGGGCGACTTGCACCGCTTTTTGGTTGATAAGGGCGTTGCCGGAATTTGGGAGATGATATGAACGAACCGGCGAGCTTTAACGGTACCGCTGCCGGACGAGGTCGTGTTTTATGATGAGGATAAACCCTCCACGCATCAGGCAATGCATAATGTGTATGGGCATAATGACCAAGGCGACCTTTGAGGGGCTGCGCCGCTCGACTAAGGAGCGGCCGTTTGTCATTACTCCGGGCTTGCTATGCCGGCGGCCAAAAATATGCGGTGGTTTGGACGGGCGATAATCACGGCATTTGGAGCCATTTGCGCTTGGCAATCCCGCAGCTTTGCAATCTGGGACTGAGCGCTTTTGCGCTTTGGCGGAACGGACGTAGGCGGCTTTGGAGCGATACGACACCGGAGCTGTTTATTCGCTGGTTTCAGGTGGGCTTTCTTAGCCCGCTGTTTCGCAATCACTCGGCACTGGCGACGCTGGAGCAAGAACCGTGGCGTTTTGGCGAAGACGTGCTGGGGAGTGGTGCGCCGCTATATCCATCTGCGGTATCAGCTCTTGCCTATCTTTATGATTGCTTTTTATCAGACGGCACAGAAACGGATTTGCCGGTGCATGCGACCGCTGGTCTTAGATTATCCGTTTTGATCCGGAGGTGCCGAGAAAAATGACCAGTTTATGATTGGGGATTCGCTTCTTTAGCCGCACCGGTTTGTGGAGCAGGGGCGACCAAAAAGCTGGTTTATCTGCCCGAGGGCAGAATGGTCTGACTTCTGGACCAAGCAAAAAAATACAAGCGGGCAGGCGTATTATCATCGACGCTCCGTTATCGGCTTTGTCCTTTGTTTGTCAAAGACGGAACGATTTTTGCCGCTGTATCCGGTCTATCCGTCTGTCCAGTGAACGCAAGGACGAGCAGCTTTTTGCTCTCGGTTTATGGCTCCACCGCCGAATGTGTCCACTATCAAGATAACGGACAAGACTATGCGTATGAAAAAAGGCGAATACAATCTCTACCGCTTTATCTGGCAAGACGGTAAATTGCAAACCCAAATGCAGCATAAAGGTTATCAGGGAGTGTGGGGAGATAAAAGATCAAGGAATAGGTGCAAGGCTTGTTTGCTTTGTCAGTAACGAAACAGGCTTTACTAGCAAATTAATAGACCTTACCGCCAAAATAGATATTTTGGCGGTGAGGCAAACAGGACAATCGAGAAAAGACGGAGGCGGAGACGTGAACCGGCAAAATATATATTTGAGAATGCAGAAGCTGAAAGATTTAACTTTCAGCGAGCGGGAAGTAGTGGAATATATTTTACAATATCCCTTAAAGGCGCAGGGCCTGTCTACGGTTGAACTGGGAGCCATGACTTATACCAGTGCAGCAACGGTCAGCCGGCTTTGTCATAAGATTGGATTTGAGAGTTATTCTGATTTTTAAAATTGCGCTGGCGGCGGATATTGACGAATATCAGGAGTTCGTTTATATTAACACAATGCCCATTCCGCAGGAAAAATCATGATTCCTAAAGCAATTTGATTAACACAGTGATTGGAAGTAGCGCCAAAGCATTATTTGATATCAAAAAGCTTAATCCCGAGGAAAATATTCAGCAGTGTTTGGATTATTTTTTTCAGGCAAAAAAAATTAGTTTTTACGGCAGCGGAGTTTCTAACCTGATTTGTCGGGACGCAATGATTAAGGGCTTGCGGATTGGCTTAAATGTGAACTCCTTTATTTATTATTCGGAGATGTCCATAGCTGTGCCAGATTGAGTGATGCTACTGATTTGGCAGTCATCGTTTCTTATACCGGGCATACCGCTGAAATGATTAAAGCTTGCAAAATCCTGAAGACTAATAAGGTTAGGACGATTTCCATTACCCGAAATGCGCCGAATGAAATTGTAGATAATACGGAAGTTCATTTATATGTGCCAAATACTGAATCCTTTTTATCGAGTGGGCGGAACAGAAAGCCGAATGAGTATGCAGTGTGTGATTAGATATTTTATTTGCTGCTTATATCAATCATAATGAACGGGCAAAAAGAAAATATTGAAAAACTTTTTATTGAAGATACGTTTAGCCAAGGCTGGAAATAACGGAATATTCGCTTATTATGAAAAATCAAAGATTGAAAAAAAGATATTTTTCAGTTTTGAATTTTCGAGAAAGAGCAAGGTCTATTGACGAGGGCACGCTTTGAGCTATAATAAAAAACATAAGAAATCCTTAAAAAGAAAAGCCGGTTTTAATATCTTTTTAATATTTGTTTTAGGCAGCCAACCGGAAAGGAGGTTGTATGATTTATATCAGAATTGATGACAGGTTAATCCATGGACAAAATGTGTGACGGCATTGGTGTCAGTCATTGGAGATTAAACACATCTAGCGGTCGATGATACTTTGGCTCAAAATGATATGATGAAGTCGATTATGACAATGGGGGTACCAGAGAATTACGGCCGCAAATTGTCAGTACATCGAAAGCAATCCGCTTTTGCAACAGAATAATTTTACAGAGAATTTATTGCTGCTAACTCGGTTTGCCAGAAATTTTAAAAAAGCCTTCCTACCGGTATTGCACAGACTGAGATCTATCAATATTGGACTGTTCCAAACAAACGGAAGAAAAAATATGGTTTTCGTGGCCATGGGTGGGAAAATGTCATAGCTTTTACCGAAAGAGGACTATCAGACGTTAGAAGAATTAGAGCAACAAGGCTCAAAAGGTTGTTTTTCAGCAAATGCCGAAAGACAAAGCAGTCGATTGGAAAACAATCAAACAGTATTTTTAAGGAGAGTGGCATGAGATATATTTCAAGCGAGTTATGATAGCGTTGTTTGTATATTTGGCGGCAATCGGCTCAGTGGTAGGGAAATACCATTGGCTGGTATACGCTGGGGCGGCCGCTGGTGGCATCTTTTATTGTAGGGAATTATTATGGGGGATGTGCCGACGGCGATTGCCCTTGGGTTATTACTGCAATTAGCCAATCTGGTTCGGTTACACCGGGCGGAGCGGTTGGTTAGGGACTTATCGTATGCCACTTATATTGGCGTGGCTGGGGCCCTCGCTTTTCATAAAAGGGCGACTTGGCAGCAGCTCACAGCGCTGATGTGGGCATTTTCAACGGTCGGCGGCGCCATCGGCGTGGCTATGTGGAACAAACTATGCTCTGAACTTATCCGTTAACCGGGTGGCTTATCAAGGCGCAGAAGAGGCAAATCGAAAAATTGCATGGGCAAATGCCGGCTTAGGTAATATCATTGGTTTTGTTACTCGTTTCTATTCCGGCACTTCTATTTTGGTAACAACAGCAGTTGCCGGTTCGCAAACAGGAATTAATGTTTCGGAATTGTTACCGTCCTGGCTACTCATCACCTTAAATACATTTGGTGGTATGATGGCGGCTCTGAGATTGGCATTTTACTATCGTTTTTAATCAAAGAAAAAATGGTCGGTTTACTTGGGTTTTATTAGGTTTATCGCTGGTAGTATATTTCAGCTGAATATGATGGCGGTAGCCGTTTTTGCTATATATTCTGGCTGTTCTTTACTATGTAGCCATTGCTAAAAAGAGGAAAACCAAAAGGAGGCATACTATGAAGAAAATATCGCCGCAGTGCATTAAAAATCGTGGAGGAATCGGTTTTTCTGGCATGGCGAGCTCGCAGCAGGGAGAAAAACCTGCTGGGGAAATGCAACGGCGCATGCTTATCGCCGGTAATCGAAGAGACTTTATGATACGAAAGAGGAAAAAGTACCGCTTATAAAAAGAGCGCTGACATTGTTTAATACCGAACAACAACTGGGGAGCTATTGCGCCGGGGGATTATTTGCGGAACGGAAGAGGCAGTTGCAGATAAACAAATCGTTCCGGAAGTAGCAGATGCGATTAAAGTCAGCTGATTGGACCGACATCAGCTGCTGGCGATTCGCTTTGGGTTACTAGCGATTATTCCGCTGTTATTGACAATTTGTGTGACAATTACCAATTTGGGTGGTCCGTTTTATATCTCGGACCGGCACCATATTTGGCAGGGGTATCCGCTTTTAACCTGGCAAAATGAGCGAGCTGGTATTATGGCAAAAGGCTATCATTTAGGAATAGAGGAATTGGTCAATTTGATGAAATCTAGTCAAATTGAAAAGGTAACGCAGGCTATGACAGTGCTGGGACTGATTGTAGTCGGCGGACTGGCGACTTCCTCTATTTCCCGCCTCGATTCCGGTTTCTATTCCCCTCCGGGTGGCGAAATGGCGAGCGATTCAATTAGACGATTTGATTAACTGATTTTCCTAAACTATTACCGCCGCTGGGATTAGCGTATATGGTTTATTGGCTTTTATTCCAAAAGATCGCCGCTGTATATTATGGGAATTATTTTGCTAATCGCTTTTGATATTTACCAGCTTAGGATATTTGAGCAGGGAATTACGCACTGTAAGTAGATAAAGAGTTTTACGGACAAGAAACTACGAGAGGATATTTGATAAAAAGGAGAATGTTATGGCAGGATTACAATATTGCAAGGGAATTATGGAAATTATTCAGGAAATTAATGATACACAGGCGGAAAAACTGATCAGGGCGGCGAAATGGTAGTGCCGAGCGATGATGCTGCCGTAAAATGGGTGCATTTGTTTGGTAGCGGACATTCCGGTTTTTGCCTATTCAGGATATGTTTCCCGTTACGGCGGCGTAGTCGGCTGGCACCCGCTCATGGATCCGAGACTGATGTGGTCAAACGTCATTGGCCCCGGCGGAGCCAGAGAGAGCTTTGTGGATTGAACGGCAGGAGGCTATAGTAAAAACTTCCTGCAAAGCTATGAATTTACAAGAAGGCGAAGTGATGATTGTATATTCGCATGGCGGATTAAACGCTCGCTCCGATTGAAACGGCTCTTTATGCCAAAGAAAGAGGATTAAAGGTTATCGTATGTTACCAGTGGTGATAATTATGCTACGAGCACAGGCAACGCACAGCAGCGGAAGATGCTGGGTGATGTAGCGGACCTGATGATTTCCAATTGCTGCCATGTGGGAGGACGCTTTGGTTCAGATTCCGAATTATCCGCAAACAGGTAGGTGCATCCGGTACAGTTGTTGCTATTGCTGGTAACACAATGCATCGCATCGGAAAACAGCACTAAAAATTGCAAAAAGGCTGGTCACGAGATGTTTATATTTGTATCACCTAATGTTACCGAGTGCCCGCCGGATTATATCATCAGGTATATGCGAATTCATACGAAGCTTGTCAGAGAGAATCAAAAATTAACAATAAATAGGCGTATGCATTGGTTAGAGATGCTGCCGCATAATAATTTTGCAGCATGCTATAACATTAGGGAAAGACAGAAGGAACTGACAATGGGAGAAAAGGGCATGACTAAAATGATATTTTGCGGACATGGCTGTTATGGGGAATATTTTAAAATGGCGTTTCAAATGCTGTTAGGAGAAACCGAAGACTTGTATTTTTGTGGATTTTTGCCGGAAGATGATAGCAGTCAGCTTTGTCGAAAAAATTAAAAATGAAATTACAAAAATGCAGGGGATAGCCCCATCTTATTTATGACGGATTTATTGGGCGGACTGCCGTTTAAGCAGTGTGCTATTGTGCTGGAAAACGAAAAATTATGCGGCGATTGCCGGAGTTGGAATAGGGTAGCGCTGGAACTGGCTGGTATAGGGAGAGGGCGCAAAAAATTGGCTCAATTAGCACAGCAAAATTAGGGAGAGGCATTTGGTCTGCTGCCAAGGAATAGAAGTGAGGGGAAGATTGCTTTCTTTCGGACGCTTTCCAAGTCACTTTTTGACCAAAGAAACGAATAAAGAGTTTATTTATAAAAACCTTAAATAACATTGAAAAATTAGCAAAAATTGTAATAAAATAAGGACAGTAAACCTAGCACCGGTTTTATAGTCCTATTTTTCGGTAACTTTGAGAAATACAGAGAGTCGCCCTAAAAAATACGGACGAGGAAACCATCGTTTTGGCTTTTTACGGTTCTATTTTCTAGGAGCTGCTCGGATAGACAGCATAGGGTAACAGTGGTTTTAAAAGATTCAGCGAGGAGGTTAAATATGGCTAACACAAACGAAGCAACATCAAATAAAAAGCAGGCGTTTAAGGAAAACATTCAGCGTTTCGGGCGTTCGCTTTTGCTGCCAATCGGCGTAATGGCTCCGGTTGGTCTTTTGCTGGGATTATCGGGCGCATTGACTCAAAGCTATATGATTGAGCGGGTGGCATTTTTAAACAATGGTACGCTTCAAATGATTTTAAAACCATTCGGCAGATGAGACAATATTACTTTTAATAATATTCCCTTGATGTTTGCGATGGGCGTAAAAGCATGGCATGAGCAAAAAAGACAAGGGCATTGCCGTCTTTTCCTCGGTTATGGGATATTTGATTTTAATTGCATCCATTAACGCATGGCTTACGATTACCGGAAATATGGCAGACAAAGAAAATATGGCGGTGCAAGGTCAGCCTCATGGTTCTGGGCATTCAAACCTTAAACGTTAACGTTTTTAGGGCGGCATTAGTGCCGGCTTGGTTGGAGTACATGGGCAACCGACCGCTTTTGATAATTTGGAACTGCCGCGCTGGCATTTTGCCTTTTTCGCCGGCCGCAAGTCCGTAGCGCTCATTACGATGGGGAGTTTGTATTGTCGTCGGCTTGACGCTGCCGTTTTGTGGCAGTATTTTACTACGGCGATGATTAACATTTCCGGATCGCTACATGGATTATGGGACCGATTTTAAGTACCTTTGTCAACCGCTTGATGATTCCGTTTGGCTTGCACCATGCGTGGAACGCTATGCTGCGCTTTACCGAGGCGGGCGGAAAATATATAATTGAAGGCAAAAGAATATATTGATTACTTAAATGCGAAAACGAAATCCTTTTAACTTAGGACCTCCGCAGCGAGTACTGGTCCGCAGATGCCGGAGCTCGACCAGGTTCGGCGCTCAAAAACAGATGGTGCGGACTGATGTCTCGTATTTCCGAGCGATTGCCTTAGCCATGCATAAAACGGCATATACCGAAAATAAAAAGCCGGTGAAAGGTCTTGATTACGTAGTATTAACGGCGCTTTTAGGTAACGTAACAGAGCCGTTAGAGTTTACTTTTCTATTCATTGCCCCGATGCTTTATATCATTTATTGCGTATCAGTACGGTGATTTCCACTACTCTTTATTTTATGCGAGAACAGCGGTCGGCTGCGTATCTGGGGAATGATTTTGATTTTTATTATTTTGGACCGATGTGATGAAAACTCACGCTGGTGACAATATTATCATCAGTGGGCGTTATAGAGCGGTTGCAGCCTACTTTATTTTTCAAGCGGTATATTGAAAAGTATCAGGCGTCAAAGACGCCGGGGCGGGAAGAAGACGCATCGGCGGATAATGAACTGATTAAGAATAAACGGTACGATAAGAGTTGCTCAACTGGTTATTGAGAGGCATGGGCGGAAAAAGACAATATTGTCAGCGTAAGAAAACTGTATCACTCGCCTGCGTATGGACTTTTGAAGGATCAAGACCAAAAATCGATCGGGAAAAACTGAAAGAAACCCAGGGTCTCGACCGGCGTATTCTTCCGTCCGGAACGCATATTCATGGGTTTTTGGTCCGATGGTTGGGTTTATTCGCAATGCGTAGATGAAGAAATGATAATAAGCTCCCTCTATTTCCGGCGTGATACTGTCATGACTTTCATGCCGGTACTAATCAAGGAAAAACCGTTTTGACAGAGCGGAGAGAAAAATGTATTTATATTGTGATCGTATCTGCTTACCTGCGGACGAATCTTTCACGGGTGCTTTCAAAAGCAGAAAACGGTAAAATTAAAGAAATCCGCAAATGAAAAGCCGGTGAGGGAAGAGATTGTGGATTATACGAGATATTATCTTATTCCGGGCTTTATTGATATGCATATTCATGGCTGAGGGTACCGGTTCTTTATCAATGACAAATCAGAAATGTCGCTGCAAAAGATGAGCGAGGGATTTTGTAGATACCGGCGTAACTTCGTTTTTGGCAACGTCCGGAGCGGAGGAAGTGGCGGAGATTCATGCCGGAATGAAAAGTGTCCGGCGAATGATGAAGCAGCCGGAAGCCGGCGGAGCAGAGGTTTTGGGTGCCTCACGAGGGGCCGTTTATCAGCGTAGAAAGCATAAGGGCATGCAGCCAGGGCGGAATGTGCCGCCGCAGCCTGACTTGGAGCTGATGCGGCGTTTTGCCGCCATCAGGGGAGAGAGTGGTTAAGCTGATGACGGTGGCACCGGAGCTGACCAGGGACAGCCGGCTAGATCTAGATATCGCTGGACAATGGCATTCAGGGTTAGTGCCAAGCGCCGGAGCGACCTTTTCGAAAGAGATAAAGCGAGGTCAAAAGATTATGAACTTGGCGGCGTTACCCATATGTATTCCTGTGTGGGTTTCACCACGGGGAGCTGGGTGTTGTCGGAGCGGCGTGTATTTTTGATGACGATATTGCGAGTGCTGCCAAGCAGACGCTTTGACGGTGCGACCGGAGCGCACTTGCCCGACTTATAAAAATCTAAGGGAGCCGGCAAAAGTAGCATGACGACCGATTGCGGCGGCATAGCCGTACAAAGCAAGAAATACCATTATATCGAAAGAGTACGATGATACCGGACAGCAGGAATACGCCATCCGGCATGATGATGGCAGAGAGGAACGTTACCGGCGAGACAATTATGCGGAAATTAAGCATTTGGAGCTGGGATATTTGAGTCGGTGCACCATCTGTAAAAAGATATTGCGCCATCCATTCATGAAGTGATTCAGATGACTTTCGGAAAATCCTGCGAAATATATTGGTGCATTTGACCGGAAAGGGTTCGCTGAAGTGAGGAGATACAGACTCTATCGGTGCGATTGACAAGAGACTACCAGCTAAAAGCAACGTACTGCTGGAGAACTCGGCATTTCAGGTATAGGCGATGCCGGGCAGAGGAATAGAAGAAGGAGAAAATATGCGAAAATCAAATATTATTACGGTTTCGGAGCAGGCAGCGCCAGAACGCCCGCTTGATTGGGCACTTTAATGCAGAGAAAAGACCGGTTTCCGCCTCAAGAAAATTATATTTTTGATAAGGATAAGGAAGGTTCCAAAAGATTCAGGATTAGTTCTGCTCTTTGCTAAAAACCTTTTCGCCGGAAACGGAAGTAGTCGCAACCGACGATATTCGCCGAGGCGTATCGGATACTCGAGTCTCGTTTTGCCAAAATGCGAGTCGGCAAAAATGATATGCGTTCCGTTTGATGATACCGCCAGAGATATGGTAATTGGGGCAGGAAACGCGTGGACCGGGCGGCTTTGCTATGGTATGCGCTCCATTCGGAATGGTGTGAAATGGTGAAGATTGTCTGCAGCTATTCCGAAGATACTTGGATTTTGAATTATACCAATCCGGCGGCGATTGTGGCGGCTCGTATGGGATTATAAGTTTTCCGAATGATAAGCGAATTATCAGTATGTGCGACCAGCCGTATTCGATGATGGTGTCTCTACAAGATTTTAGGAGTGCCAGTCGCAGGATTTGCGCAAAATATTTCATGGCTGAAAGCACTTTTGCGCTGGTTTACGGATTTATGCTGATAAAACGGCAGCATCTATTTCATAGCTCATCAAAGCATCAACGAGCATGGCTTTGAGCCGTATAATGCCGAGCAGCGGACAAAAGTCGCGGTTAGATATATGAAAAAGAGTCAATATATGGTATGAAGGAGTATCGGATCACTATATTCCCAATACCTATTTGAATATATTTCTGCAGGAAAGAAATCGTGGCGGAGTCGGATATCATTATACCAGGAGCCGATGAGCAAAAAGCAAACCCGAGAGAGAGGTGTGGATACCAGCATGCAGCGCGCAGGGCGACGGATCGGAGGAGTGGATTTTAACCAGTCCGGTCTTTGGAGCGATGATGATGGAGGTTGCCGAGTCGATTGCCTATGACCGCAAACAAATGAGTTTGATCCTAATGGCAAAAATGACGGTGGCTTATCCCGAACTCAATCCGAGGCAATCGTAGAAGTATCTGGTAAGCTCGGAAAAAGATGGCGTAGTACCGGATCCTTTATCCGGCAATTCCGGTCTTTACAAGGCTCTGATGGAAAACCATTACGCAGGGCGTGAACGCCTGACCGCTGAGGCGTATTATGAGAAAAGCGTCAGCAAAGCCTTGCAGGTATTGACACTGAACCGAACCGTCAATACCTTAGCCAAAAGCCGAGGCGGTACTGCCGGATTTGATGGAGTGTAGCAAGGATTTTGGGAATTGCATTAAAAGAAATTAGAATTCCTCTTGACATTTCCTCTGATAGGGTAGACTATGCATCAAAATAAAATATTGCCGATTATAGAGAAGCAGTAAAAGGTCATGGATTTTTGCTCAGAGAGGCAAAGGGTTGGGAGCTCGCTAAAAGACAGACATTGAAAATCATCCTTAGGTTCATTCTGAAAAGCGGATTAGGAATTGACGGATTGATCTCTACGTTATAGAGAAACAGCGTTGTTTTGACTCAGAGAGAGCCAATGAAAATTGGAAAAAGGTGGTACCACGATAATTTCCTGTCCTTTGTATGGAAACATACAAGGATTTTCTATTCTGAAAAAGAACCTTTTTGGGGGCGGTAGCGGTAAAGGAAAAGCGGGAAACGCCGATGCCGAGACTTCGGCGGGCAAAGGAAACAGAGAAAAGGATGAAGCCAAAATCAGAAAAGTGAGAAAGAAAAATGAAAGAAAAATTAACTGCCAAACAGTATTTGGCTGGTGCAGTACCCGACATTCGGTATGTTTTTGGAGCCGGTAACCTAATCGTTCCGCCGATGACCGGCAAAATGGCAGGCGAGCAATGTACATTGACTGATGGGTATTCTTTTGCGCACAGCAGTAGTATTGCCGGTAATGGGCGATCAAGTGCGACAAAAGTCCGGCGGCTTATCTGGCAGCTCACGTAGATGGCAAGTTTGCGCATATGTATGGCGCACGTTTCATCTATCCATCGGACTGGCACTCGGCATTCCGGAGCCGGCAGAGTTTCCAGTTTGAAATGGCGATTAAGCCCATTTACCGGCGGCACTGAATCAATCTTTCGGACTATCGGCCCAGACTGCCGCTCCTTGCTCTATACCGTAATTTTCTTTGCGTAGCGTACTGGCTCTCGCTGACACCCAGCAAATTGGTGGAGAAACGGTGAGATGTGCATCTGGCACTCTTGACGTTAATGGCGGTTTTGTTGTTGTTTTCTCGTTTGGCAGCGTGTTTATGCCGCAGCCTCAAAGACTATCTAGGGACTACCTGGGTACACTAACCTGACCGGTTTTATTGACGGATATATGACGATGGATACGATTGCCGCTCTATTCTGGACTGGTCGTTTCGATGGTTATTCAAGGGCTGAATAATGGACGAGATGGTCAGCACTGACGATTAAGGCCTGGAATGATGTCAGGCGTCGCTGAGCGTACTTATCTTTCCTACTGGCATACTCAGGCGCATCGAGCGCCAGTATGTCGCTGATACCGAAAATGGAGCTCAGATTTTGGACGGGTCATCCATGCAATTTATTAGGAACCGGCGGAACGCAGCTGCGCAAGGAGCCATCTCTACCTTAGCGTGCCTGACCACCTGCGTTGTGCCGCTATTCTTCCGGTAAGTATTTTACTTACGCTGACGACCAAACTTTCCTACAAGAGCTGGGTAACCATTTTGACCGTATTGCTTTTATCCTGCCAACATTGGCTTAAATGCAATCTAAAGCCAAATGTAACTCTGCTTTTTGTCTCTTCATCCGGTGTCGATTGTATTGATTCTTTGGCGCTGACCGACCGCTTTGTTGAGTCCAATCCGCTGATTTGATCGGGCGACGATTTTAATACTACGCTTATAATCAGTGCGGTGGAGTCCTTAGATGAGTTTTGGGCGTACTCCGCCCTGCAAAAGCGTGATTTCCATTTGCCTCTATGACCGGTACGTGAGAGCCTGGACTACTGACCGGCGGTGGTTGTTTTGACCTTTACCTTTGGCTTAAAAATTAGTCGGCGTAGGAATCCGGTCGTGGAACAGGAACGGGATTATAAGGATGGTTTCGAAAACTGAAATTGAGGTGGAGTCGCAGAAAGCAGAAAAGAGATGGTAACTGTAAAATTGCAGCTGAAATTGACAGAAATCGAAAAGAAACATTTTCCCACTATATTGTGGAGACCGCAAAAGCCATTCAAGCACAAACCGCCAAGAAAGAAAATCGCCGAGCGGAAACTTCGTGACCAAAGACAACGGTTAATGACACGCGGCAGTCGCGGTTTTCAGCGTCTTTTCGGACTTTAAATATTGTTAGCTATCATCGAGACCGGAGGTTTCGCAAACACCCGGCGATTTTTGCGGCGTCAGAGCTACCGCAGAAAGTCGGAGCCAGCATTTTCCTGACCGATGAACGGAACGCTCGGGAGGGAGGCCGCCAGAGACCATTTTGCGGAGCCGCTCACGCAGTTAGTATTTTCGGCGCTAGCTCATCCGGTCACAAATTAGCGCTATAGTGAGATCTGCTGGCTTAAGTCAGCAGCGTCAAAAGCCCCGTTTGTGCGAGACGGCAACAATATTGCAACGATTGCCGACACCGGCAATGCCGAAGATGCGGCCATTTTACTTCGCCCGGGGCAGACGAAAAATGGTTGAAAATGGTACAAAATCCAAAATAAAAGGAATGAAGCTAATCAGCATTACTGCCTTTACTGATAACGAATTCAGGGCAATGGCGGATATCCGTTTTATCTTCATGCCGGTATTTCCGACACCATATCTCAATGACACGCTTTCTCGCTTGGGAATGCACTTGATTACTCTGCTCAAGCTGTCGGAAAAATTGAAAAGAACTTCGACAGAAACAATAAATCTCATAGCACCAATAAGCCGGTTTATACTGAAATGGATAGAGTATAAATTTACTATTTTATAAAAATATGGTTGGACTTGGACCGCAAGAAAAGGACAGACGAGTAATACAAAGAAAAGGAGAGACCGCTGGTGGAAGAAGTACTGAAAAATCATATTAGATTGAAGAGGAAGCGGCAGAAATCGAAAAAGTCGCCAGGAAAATCCGCAAAGAAAATAGTACAGGAAGAACCAAAATCATCTGCAACAGACCTTAAAACGAAAAGCGCCCGCCAAGGCTGCCAGGATACTTCAGCGAATGGAAATGCAGCAGTCGATGAGGAAATTAAGCGCGCAAAGTAGCTTTTCAGCAAACAGCTGGCGGCGGCGATAGACAAAATGGAAAAGAAAAATCGGTGCGCTGGCGCGTAGCTGGATGCCTGTTTGCCGAAATCACAAAAGGGAGTAAAAATGGCATATTTCAGGCGAATGCCAAATCGCGCGGAGCCAAGATTAAGGCGATGAAAAGCAAAACTTCTGCAACGGGAGGACTATGAGTTGCCTGATTCTAAATGCCCAGGTGCAAGAGGGCGGAAATTTTACTTAAAAAAAAAGTCGACCTGTTACTTGAGATGCCTGCAGGATCGGCATGAGGACAATATTCATCGTGACACTTTGAGGTTTGCCGTATCGCTCGCATGGCGGCGAAGACGCCGACAAAAATCTCACTATGTTTCCGGCTATGAAAAGAGTTGTGGTTTGATCATACTTACTCGATCGGAAATTGAGACATAAAAGCACCAAAATTCCGCTTTGCGTTTGGCGGCTGCTATCGAATGGACACCGAAACGTTGTTTCGAGATCGGCGCAAATGCAAGGGATTTTGAAAATGTCCATGAAAAGAACGAAAGCCTGAGCCTGAGGGACTGAAAGCAACGACGGTATTATTTGCCGCTCAAAGCCCTGTTACAGGAAAAGGGGCAGCCCCGATTTTGATGCGGAAATGACACCGGATTACGCGGGAAGCTTAAAATTATCCGGCGGATTCAAACTTAAGATGCAGGCGGCAGAGGGGCTGGCGTAATGGAAATGTCTGGCAGTTTCTGGATTATTCCGCAATATTTCCGCGTTCATCGGGGCGGCATTATTATAATTGCCCATGTGAAATGCTGTACTGCTATTTATGCCGGCTTTATTACCGGCATTTCGAAATATAGGTATCCACGAGATGATTGGAGGCGCTGACGCTGGAAGAGGCGGTGATTCGAATCAGCAATCAGTCGTTTTATTTAGTCAGGGTAGTTAACTTCTGGAACCAAAAGGGCGGATTTTGCATTTCAAAGGCCTTTATGAGAGCAGTGGTCATTTGATGAATGCATGACCTTGGTTTAGCGTCCATTTTGGGGTATCTTTACTTTAAGGAATTGAAATTAGAGATATTATGGTTATTATTGAGGGATCAGAGTACAGCGTTATCAGCAGCATGGATTTGATGAAAGAAATCGCTTCATTGATGGAAAGGAGGGAGAAAACAGTACGCTGAAAAATGCATTTTGTGAGCATTGTCGTGGATTAAGTTTAACGAATTGACGATTTTGTGCTGTCGGGGAGTATCGTGCCGTTTGATATTCAGCTTTGTTGATGCCTATGAAAACGCTGGACTTTCTAAAGGATTCAAAAGTTGGAAGAAAATCACCATGAAAAGCTGACTGCTCGGGTTAAGGAATTGCAAAAGATTAGTGGACGGAGTTTAGCGCATGATGAGCTCATGGCGGAAAAGATTGCCGGCTTAGAGGAGATGACCGCCCGGTATTGAGAATTAGAGGAGTCTGTTGTTTAACGGAAAGCAAAGGCACTGGTGAGCCGAAAAGAGCAAAGAGCAAAATCTTATTTGTGCAATTAACGCTATTAGATAGTTTCCTGGTGGAAGTCAATAAATTGCTCTATTTAACATATTGTTTCGCTATGGCAAATGCCGACAGCCAGCTATGGATAAACTTCGGGAATACAAAGAATTTAGATGTCATCGTTTATCGGGTAAGCTAGACGAGGAGTTTTCTGCGTGATGTATTGATTCGGCGGTAGCCGCGTTGTACCAAATATGGATAGTCTTTACCTTCGTGATTTCGACGAGACGGTCACACAAAACGATATGATGGAAAGTAAAGCTCGGTCGTTTATATCGGTAAAACGGAGCTGGCAAGTACTGGAGGCGGAAAGCCCAAATATACGCAGTCCCGTCTACCGGAGCTGGAGAAGTATTATCATTATTGGTGCGGCTGAAAATGGCGTCTTTGATGTTCGCCATGTTATGCTGTCTAAGGTCAGAAAAAAGCTTTATTTGGCAGGCTGGATTCCGATCGCCAAATAAAATGGTTTCAAGCGAATGTCAAGATTACGCCGAGCTGCCCGGCGGCGGAAGATGCAGCCGTCGCCTGAACCCGCCAACCAGACTTATAACCCGTCATAGCCTTTAACAGTGGTCAAAATGTATGGCGCGGCGTATGAGGAAATGATCCACCGTATTTGTCGGTCTGGACTTATATGCTGCTTTTGGCATGATGTTCGGCGATGTCGGCAGGGCTTTGTGATTGCATTTTTTGCCGGATATTTGTTTAGTCGCCGCAAAGGGTTTGAGGAAATTAAGATTTGTGAATGTATTTGCACATACGATGATTTGCGGTCTTTATGGTTCGGTTTTTGGCAACGAAGAACTGTTGGCCATTATTTGCCGTTTATTCCGATGGTTGATCCGATGGCAGTCAAACGCCTATTTAGACCCGTCGTTCGGCGTTGCTTTTGCTGATGGCAATGTTGATTGTTCTTATAATCTATGGAAAAGAAAAGAGGGCATTTGCCTGACCGGAACGGATTGCCGCTTAGCTCTTTATCTGGCGATTTTATTATTTTGGCAACGGTCCTGAAAACAGGCAGTACCGATTAAGCTTATCATGTGACTGACGGCATCGATTGTGGTACTGTTTTTTTCCGAGCGACTGGCGCAGCTTCCACAACAAAAGACATTTGGTAGAAGAAGCCGTCATACACCTTCCGGCATCGAGCCTGGCTTGAATTGCAGAAATCTTACTGGCTGTTTTTTCCATTGCCGATTTTGTGCGGTGGGATGTTTGCCCTTAACTATGTTTCTGCTTTTTCCTTGTCGTCAGCTGCATATGGTTGGCGGGCAGGATCGGTGGCAGTTTGTTTCGCTGGCAACTTCTAATTATTAAATAGAGGGCCGGATTGTCGGGATTCAGGCTTGCGGCTGAACACAGAGTTGTTTAGCCGTTTCCATATAGATGGAAGGAATTAAACCAAATGGACTGGGATTAATTGCCTGCAAAAATGTTACCAAGAACATAAAAGAAAAATAAAGCCAAGGTGAGCTTGGCACAGCTTTTGAAGAAGGATAAAGGAGAAAAATTATATGGATTTGTTTTATGGGTATCAATGGTTTTGACTATAGTGACGATTATGGTTATTTAAAGGTAATGAAAGATGAAATTGCCGGCAAAAGTAAAACATTTTTGGGACTCAATATGTTTAGCTTTGCCATTGATTGAACGATTCTTTTATTTAAGGCCTTAATGTCTTAGCGGCAGAAATTACAGTCGCTAAAGAACCGTGTTGATGGATGAAATATGTGCGCGTGACCATCGACCGGTCTTTCTTGTATTGGTACTGGTATGTTGCTCGGCGTCGGCAGCGATTGGTGCCATTGCGAAGATTCTCGCTTTTGGCATGATACAGCGCTTCGTCGGTCTGGCAGAGGGATTGGTGACGATGGCTTAATTATTTCCATTATGATTTTAAGCTAAGACGGCCGCCTTGCTAAAAGGCGAGGACAGAAAAGAAAGGGAACAAAGGCGTTATGAAGATGTATTTAATAGCGGATAATGTCGAGATGAAGTCGTGCTGCGCCTGGCGGGAGTAGAGGCGCAGTTTTGCATGATGGACGAGGTGCGAAAAGGTTAAACCGTTTCTTGCGTTGTCAAGAAATCGGCGTGCTGCTGGTAAACCGGAAGATTGCCGGTTTGATTCCGGTTAAAATTAGGGAGATTAAAAGGAACCGGTCAGGTACCTTTGATTGTTAATATGATTCCCCGATCGGTGTTTGCAGCAGTTGTTAAGGCGATCTGATTACCCAATACACGAGAGGGCAATCATTTGAAGATTTGAGGAAAATAGCAGGGAATTTATCGGAAAATTAAAAGTTTTTCAGCATGTATTAGGCGAAGCAACTGAGTCTACAAAGCAATGGGAAATATTTTTGCAGGAGGCAAAGGATTGAAGACCGAAAAGAAACCGAGTATTTGGAGGCTGGGTATATAGCTCAATTCAGACAGGTCTAAAAAACTGGAAAAGAAAGAATAGCCGTTTATCCAAAGCCCTAATGGAAAATCATCAGCAGGTTCTTGCAAAGAAGAATGGAAATCGTTGAGCGGATTTTTTGCCGAATTAGAGCGGCGGCTACTGATTTTGGCTGCAGACAGAAGAATACGAAAGCTCCTTAGAGGTAGATTAAAAATTTTGCGGGGCTTGCGCGGGCGAAAAGCGATTATCCTGACAGGATGCTGATAACAAATGCCGGAAGCAAATGTTGATGAAAGGAGTTTCCAAGTGGTTTGTGGAAACAGAAAACGCCAAACCAAAAGCGGTATTGATTGGTGGCTCACAATACTGTGGCAACAGCAATGTTTTTTATGATAACCATATCGGGTTTGTCAAATCCAGGGAGCAAAGGAGCATTTCGCGGAAATGGCGGCGGAACTGAAGATAACAGAGTAAGGTGGTGGCATGGAGCAAAAGTGTAATTTCCGGCATCAACGACCAGTGGTCAAGGCAAGAGAGCGGAAGTATCAAATGCTGGAAATGGTGCATGTTGGAAACAACTGGCTGATTGGAGAAGTCATTATTCATCAGGATTATTGTACCATTCAGGTTTATGAAGAATTTCCGGCTTAAAATTGAGAGCTGGTTCACTCGACCGGGATGCCTTAGCCTGACGTTAGGCCGGGGGATTGTCGGACAGGTGTTGACGGCATTGAGCGCCATTAGAAATGCTATACAAGAGTTTTATATCTTTTATTGTTTGGGCAGTGAAACATTTAATTTGGATAAAGATAGGAATGGCAGGTGCAAATTGCAGCTGAAGTGGGAAAGACGCTGCATAGCGTGCTTTTGCAGGAAACCGAGTTAGCGCAAAGACAAAATTATGCTTCCAATAAGAGCGGTAGTTAGAACCATCACACACAGCCGACCTATAAGGTAATAGATCCGGTCATTCGCCTGCAATGAGTTTGGTCAAATCAGCGATTTGACTTTGGTTCAGTATTGGCCGGTGCGCAAACCCAGACCGTTTCAGCTTAGAAATCGCTGGAAAAGCCGTTAATTATCGACAGAGAATTATTGATACTTTCTTTCCTAGTCGCTGGCGTGGCGGAAGCAGCGATTCCTCGGCGGTTTTGTACTGGTAAGACGATGACGCAAAGATCAGCCATGAAGTGGTCGATGCGGATATCATTGTATATATCGGATGCGGAGAGCAAAGGAAATTACTGAGGCATTGAGGACTTCTAAGTTGATTGATCCCAAATCCGGTAGTAAATCACTGATGGATGACGGTTTTGACTGCTGACGATTTCCCATTATGCCGCGGCGTACCCAGAGAGGCGTCGATTTATACCGGTACATGATTGCTGAGCATTATCGATATGGCCATCGTTGCGATTATGTAGCAGACCCACTTCCGCTGGGCAGAGGCAATTTTGGGAATGGACGGCTGGAAATATTAGCACTGCCGGCAGAAGAAGGTTTCCCGCCGTCGGCTATCTCGTCTATCGCAGTTTCTATGAAAGAGCCGTACAGGTCGTCAGCTTAGGCGGCGAAGAGGGTTCGGTTAGCATTATCGCGCGGTCAGTCCGGCAAGGTGGTGATTTTAGTGAACCGGTAATGCAAAATACCGCCGTTTTATCCGTCGCCAGAAGCACTGGATCGCCTGGCGTACGCCAGATACTATCCGGCGTGATTCACCAGTTGAAAGCTATGAAACGCGAGAATATGCTCCGGATTTGGAAATAGTCGGTTTGATCATACGTCAATCCGGATTTTACGCCGACTTATGAGAAGCTCTGGCATTGTTACAGGAAGAAAGTAATTTAATGGAAATTGTTGTTTAGATTGAGCTGATGTTTCATGGAAACCAAAAAATAGGTGTTAGAAATTACAGCCCTTCGGTTTCCGGCTTGCAGCAGTAAAATGCGTTTTCAATGACATTATTACTGCAGCCGCTGATTACAGCCGAATGAAGTTGCAAAACGATTTTATATTTGCAAATTACGCCAAACAGCTGGTGGCATTTAATGCCGGCATTTTGGTTGCGGCAGACGCGGGGAATTTTTGATCAGGTCGTGAAAATGAGATACAGTTAATGATTGACAACAATCTGAAACTGGAACCTTTTGATAAGTTGAGTATAAATCGACAGCCGCATTGTGGTGTTGCTGACAGCTATAAGGGCTTTCAGTGATGGAAAATAAATGGAGCAAGAATATTTAGGCGTAAAAGAAGTCAACGGCTCCCTAATGGTGGGTTGAGGGGTTCAAAAGACGCCCTGTTTGAGGGAAATCGTCCGAATTACGCTGAAAACGCGAAACTCGGTACCGGAAAAACTATCTTTAAATGGACGGTGACGGGCAGTGAATTAGGCGTTTGTGCGCCGCAGGAATTTCCGGCGTCAACGTTCGAACTAGCCAGCGATAGGCCCCAAAGCCTGTTTCAAAGAGCTTTTGGGGCGGATACTGGATGGCATCGGCAGACCGATTGACGGTTTGGGCGAGATTCGGGCAACCAAAGCATGGATGTCAACGAAAATTGATTAACCCGTTGATTGCCCGCCAGGCCAGTACCTCATGTAACTTTGTTCAGACCGGTATTTCAACCATTGACGGGTCGGATCACGCTGATCTGGGGCAAAACTGCCGGTCTTTTCCGGCAACGAAGCCTGCTGCACGACAGATTAGCGGTGCAACTGTCAATCAAGCACAAATCGGCGCCAGGTTAAAGGCAGATTGCTTTGAAAGAAGATGGTGCCGAATACAATTGTATGAGGGACGATTTTGCGATTGTTTTTGTGCCAGGAAAAATGACGTTGTTGATTTTTTTTAAGCGCGCCTTTCAAGAAAGTAAAGGCAAAAAGGTCGACAATGGAACCTGCCAATGATCCGGTCATCGAGCGGTGGTAAACGCCACTGCCGTGCGTTAACGGCACGCGAATACTTGGCATTTGAATGCGATATGCATGCTGGTACTCGTAACCGATATGAATTTGGTCAGGAGCGGTGGGGCAGAAATCTCTAAGGGCGAAACTTTCCCGTGGTGTTGGGTTTTCTCCATATTTGTATTCGACGGTAAATGCTATGGGCGAAAGAGCCGAAAGTGATCTGGCAAAGGTTCCATTACGTAATCTCTAACCTTTAACGATGCCCAATGATGATATTATTATCCGATTCGGACTTGACCGGATATGGCTACTGAGGGCAGATTGTGTTGATCGTTCTTCGACTAAAAGCGGCATTTATCCGCCGATTTTGGTGTCATTTTCATTCCCGGTTGTGAAAGACGGAATTGGCGAAGATATACCAGAAAAGACCACAGCGGGGCAGCCAATCAGCTTTTTTGCAGTGTATGCCCATGTGCAGGAAGTTAAGGGCATCACATCGGTTATTGGCGAAGAAGAGTCAGCGTTGGGATAAACCTGGATGATTTTTGATCGGAGTTTGAGATACGGCAGCGCAAAAGCCTGATGAGGATCGACGATTGATGCGACTTTGATTGGGCTGGGAGTCGCTAGCATTTGCCCAAAGAAGAGTTAACCAGAGCAGATGAGGACCCCGTTGAATAGTTATTATCAGAGCGGATTCGGGAAAATGAACTTGAAGGTTCATTAGCAGGTAAGAAAATGATGTCTTTATTTCCTGAACAAAGGAAATTATATACTGCCAAATCAAGATTGGCGCCTGGTCTCGGCAGGATATGAGCCTGGATAAAAAGCGAATATTTTTAAGAGAAGGATGTCGATGCTGGATCAGGTTGAGGAGAGATTCGGGAAAGGATATGGACAGTATTTTGAGCGGCGTATTTGGCTCTGCAAGAGGCAAATACTGGCTTGCATCAATACTGCTCAGTCAAATTGGTCAGGCGATTACGCCGGAGGAGAATGTTCAGGATTGAAAAGAATCCATTACGGGAGTGGAAAATCCCGATTTGAATCAACTGATTTCGCTTTAATTCCGGCAGTACGGAATTAGTAAGACGGAATGTTCATGGACGAGTATTATTTGCACCTTTCCAAAGTCAAGCAGTTGACGCTTCGGTTTATGGAAATTGAAAATGCTATCACTGACTGGCATTTGCCATCAAGCAGACGCAAAAACGGGCAAATGCCCGGAAAATATTATGATTCCGAAGTATGAAAAATTAACCAAAGATATCGCCACCGCTTTGGAAGAAAAAAAGAAAGAGAAGAGTTTAGCCGGTTAAAATGATTGTTGACCAAACAAGGATAATGTGCGGAAATGAAATTTTGGGAGAAAAAAGATGGTTTTATCTTGGCGTTGTCATGCCCAGTAATTGCGTCTAAGCGATTGGCGTCTTTGTATGTTTGAGCCAGTGTTTGCCGGTCCGATGGCGGCACATAACAGTCAGGGCACAGGACTGGCAGGTGATCGGCAGTACTGACGGCGGCAAATGCTGGCGGTGGTTTTTACCGCCGTAGCCACGCCGTTGGACCGATTAATACAATGATTGGCGGGGATTTATCAATGACCCTTAGGCCACGTTGGGGATTTTACTGGGCGGACGGTTGTTTGGCGGCGGGCTGATTTAAGCGGTTTGCCAACAGCTTAGAATGCTGACGATGGCGGTATGGCCAATGCGGGCTTAGGATGGCTGCGTTTATACCTGTACCATCAATATCTAGTCAAACCTTTCCCGATAAGCGGGGGCTGATTGGCGACTGGTAACGGCAACTACGGGCTGTTCGGTGATTATTCCGCTGATTGCGAATAAAAAATTGATTGTCAGTAAGGTGTTTTGTCGGCGTTTTGATTTTGGGTATAACCTTTTACTGTGAGATTATTTTTCAGTGTGTTTTTGATTGAAAAGCACCACAGGGCTTTGTACCTGGCTGGGTGGTGGCAGGGCAAAAAGCAGGGTGCGCCCGAGCACCGGATCAAATTGGCGGCAAATGCTTAGCCAAAGTTCTTTTACGTGATGTTTTTGATGCTGATGTGAGCATTTTCCCGGTTTGATGATTATTTCTGCATCGCCAATGGCGCAGAAAATGATTGGTATGGACAAGGTTAAGGCGCAATGTTGTGTTAGTTTGTTAGCAATTTTAATGCTAAGCGGGTAGAGTTTTGGCGGCGGGTTATTTTATTTGGATAAGCCGGGATTGATTCAGGTAATCTGAATTGTCTTTTTGATTTCGATTGTCGGGTTGTTTTTCCTGACAATCAGCGGCAGGGGTGCATCGCTGTTTATGAGCGGCGGTCAATTGCCGTGCGGCTTGGCTTTGGGCGCTTTTTAGCGGGGCGTCGCTTCCGGGCTTTACGGCGGATCGCTTCGGGAGCAAGATATAATAGCGTTAATTACGGCATTACGTTTACCGGTTTTGCCCCGCCGGAACGGTAAGTGGACCTTGGGTTGCCGGCAGGATTACCGGCGACCGGCAGTTATCAAACGGCGTGGTCGCTGCGTGCAGCGGGGCTGCCGGTTTGCGATGACCCTTGTCTATCGCCGAACTGTAAAGCGTAAGGGAGAAAGGAATATTTCCTGTCATCTTTGGTGCTTTTCGCCCGAGAAAGTTTTTGGGCATGGAAAGTATACTAAACGAATCGGGCCTGGCAGTACATTTTCTGAAAAATAATTGACTTTTGGAGAAAACAGATACTATCAATACTGTTCTCGAAGGGTGCAAAAACTCAGGACAATAACTCAGGAATGAGGGCTTGCCCTTGATAAAAAGTTTTCCACACAGCGGGAAGGGAGTGCCTGAACCTGCAAATCCGGCCATAGCAGGGTGATATTAATAGAGGCTTGACTTTGCAAAGCAAAACTGGGGTACGGTGTTGAGAGTTTGTCCCACGCAATGAAAAATCTGTGAACCGTGGTCAGATCTGACGGAAGCAAGATTAAGCAGAAATGCTGTGGCAGCTGAATGGAGCCGTTGCCGTAGCGGTTCGAAAGGTATTGTCGACGGGAGATGTGCGGATTTTTTCATTGTGTTGGTGAAAATCGGGCGGCATAAGTATCAGCTTATCGCGCTTAGACCGCAGACCTTTGCGGAAGTGATTACCGAGGATGCGACTGTTCAGACATTAAGAAATCGGGCGCGTTCCGGCAGGTTAAGCTATGCTTGAGTTTATTTACCGGCACCAGAGTACACCGGCAAAACGTCCACCGCCAAAATATTTTGCCCGAGCGGTAACGCTCTAAAACCCCAAGATGGGAGCCAAGTAAATCAGGTGTGAAAATTGCCGGCGAGTTAGAGGTACTCCAATATTATGAGATTGACGCCACAAAGTTAACAACGGCGTCGATAATATTCGGAGCCGAGTTAGATGTGTATATCAGCCGGCGGGCAGTTTCGCTATAAAATCTACATTAACGACGAAGTACACATGCTGTCCTCCGGCGCTAATGCACTGCTTCAAGAGAAGAGCCGCCGGCGCATGCCATGTTTTAGCGACAACCGATCCGCACAGGATACCGGATACGATTTTATCTTCGGTCAGCGCTATGACTTCGGCGGATTACAAACAGATATCCAAATGGTGTTACAGATTTACTTTAAATATGAAGAATTGTTCTTTATTGAAAAAGCACTGCGCTTATTGCCAAGACAGATGGAGTGTCGCGAGATGCCCATTCGATTTTGACGTTGTCTGGCTTTTTATCAGACGAGGAGCTGATTGATAAAGTGGTCAAGGTTTACTGGAGCGGCAGTCGATCGTGGTGTGTACAGCCGTTTCCATTTGCTGCATGAAACAGCGGATCTCTGACAGAAACGGATAATATGTTGATGTGCAGGGTAGAGATTTGCGTTAGCCTGGAAAGTTGGAGAAATCAGCTATCATATCTTTGATTGTTAAGACGATGCCGGAGCCGGAAAACTGCTGGATTTGGGGGACGAAAGCCTATTGGCACTGCGGGCGGCAAAGAGAGCTGCACAGAAGACTTTTTAATGTATATCATCACAGGCCATCACAGCTGGCGCGATATGCTGCGTTATGAAAGCAATAAGCGGACTTGCTGAGCTGGAGTGGATGGTTAAAGCCAGCCGGAGCTGGATCGGAGTGAGTCTAATCTCCTGCGCCGGCTAACGGATGAGCGAGATTACAGAGCAGCCGTTACTGCCGGTTGCCCTATGCGCAGAGTAAGGCGCGGAAAGTCATAAAAAATCTTCCGCTGATGGAATGGCACTCTTTCCGCAAGATATCAAAAGGTGATTGGTGTCTTACAGAGCCGTGCCGCATAAACTGTTTGTGGATATCGCTTTTGAAAGGCAACGCCCTTTTATGATGTCATGGGCGGCGGAACGCTGTTGATTGTGATTGATAAAAGGAAGCCGGAGCAGGCTACATTGAAGGGAGTTGAGTATAAGGAGCGAATTGCCGAGTTTTTAGCGGAAAATTGCAAAACTTAATCTGCAAATTGTTTCGGCTTCCGACTACGAAAATAAGACAACCGAGGAGTGCAGGTGATTTAAAAATAGCAGCAGCAGAGCCCGCCAAAATATTGATTTTGAAACAGCAGAAAGCTATCAAAGAGAAAAGTATGCGTTTGGAAACGGGATAGCAGTCAAACAAGTGACAGCGGAACGTTTGCGCAAGGGCGGCAACCCATGCTGGTAATATGGCAATATTTTGTATTAAAGTAGTCAGAAAATGAGTGGTATTTTTGGTTTATAGAAATACCACAAAATTTTATACCAAAGAATGAAACAAAAATCCAGATGTTGGCATTATGGTTGACATTAAAGTTTTATGCACTATAATAAAAAGGAAAGGAAAGTTTATGAAAATTATTTCTGCTATTGTAAACTATTCCACGCTGGTGGCGACGGAGGCGGAAAAGGAATTTTGGTAATACTGGCTGAATATCCGGAACAAAGCAGTCGCTTTAATGTCAGAGGAGCTGGCGCTGGCAACCCATACTTCCTATCTTCTGTGATTCGGTTGCCAAAGCTGATTTTCAAGGATATAAAGGAACTGAAAGCGGAGCCGATTTATGAAACGGTTACGCAAAAAGGAAGAGGAGCAGCGTTGAAGATTTAACCAAAGAGGACAGTCTGGAAAGTATTATTAGAAAAATCAGTCATGAAACATTACGTCCTTAAAGAGCACCGTCAAACCCAAAGCCCAAAGATGTCAGAGATTGTGTTGATTTACCGGAAAAGCCAGAGTGGTGCATTTGTTTGACTGGGTACTCTGCCCTTAGCGCGGCGAAGGATTTGAGCTAAAGCTGATTCGGATTAACCGCTTGTGCATGATTCAGGATGAATGGTATGTTCAGCTCTTAACAATGGCAAAAAATATTACGGCGCAGGACGTGAAGGGTTTTATTCGCTATTCCGGCATGACCAAGCGAGATGATTCAATGCGCCGGATTGATTATGAGTCAGGGGCAAAGTTCTCAATAGTTGCCTTGCGGCTTTGAAAAAATCAACGACGTCAAAATGGCGGATTATAATTTGCCGGCGGTTACCTAACGACACATATTTTCCGAGCGATGGGATGAGCTCAAGAGAACTGCCCCAGTTAAATGTGGTTGATACTATACCGCATTTATTAACTGTAATTTTGAGTATGTCCTCTGCAACAGGTCAGCAAGACGCATATTTTAAAGGAAAATGAGAAAATATACTGCCCGGAAAGGAGCAAAGCATGATAGACGATCACAATGACAACGGAGCGGCAAAATCCGAATACCAAAAATTTGGATCAGATGACGCCGTTAGAGCCGGTTACCGTGATCAATCGCGAATACGAGCAGGTAAATGCGATTCGTCAGGGTTTTACCGATTGCCAAAACAGTGGAAGTAATGACCGCTTGTTTAAAAAATGGCGGCAGGCTGATTTATTTGGGGCAGGGATTGCCGGCAGGCTTGGCGTGAAAGTTGATGTGTGGTGAATGCCCGCCACCTTGGGACGGATCCGAGCTGGTTGTCGGCTTGATTGCCGGTGGTAGGAAAAGGCTTTGGTCAAAGCGGGTGGAAGGTGCTGGAGATAGTCAAACCCCGGCAGAGGAGTGACTTAAAGGCATTAAAATGTATAGCAAGGCAGATATGGTGATTGGTCTGGCGGGCGGGCGGCAGGACGCCGCATGTGATTTATGGTTTAAAAATATGCCGGAAAAATCGGCTGTTCTCACGGCGGCGATTGTTTGCAACAGCGGCCGGAATATGGCAAAAGGAAGCAGACATCGTCGCATGGAGGCGGTGGTCGGACCGGAGATTTTGACCGGTTCTACTGGCTAGAAAGCCGGCAGATCGCCCAGAAGATGATTTTGAATATGATTTCTACCGTAGCTATGGTGGGCATTGGCAAGGTTTATCGAGAATTATATGGTGGACTTAAAAAGAACCAATGAAAAATTAGTTACTCGCTCAGGACGTTGTGATGGCAAACCACCGGTCGCTAGATACAGACAAGAGGCAGAAACAGCGCTTCTGATGAGGCGGAGGGCAGTGTTGCCGGCATGATTACAGCTATTTTAGCAAGTCAGTCTGATGTTCAGTTGCGGCACCGGCTGTGGTCGGGAACAGAGCGGCGGCTGCGTTCGCGCGCGCACGAGACTGGCGGCGAAGCGAAAAGAACGTGGCACCCGGCTTTTTGCTGATGCAGCGCAGCCTTTGGGCAATGTCGGTGGGCAAGATGGAAGCGGAATGGTAAATAAAGTACTCAAAGGAGAGGCATTATAGCGCAGAGCAACAGCAATTAGCGGTAAAGGGTGCTGGAACTGCCCACAGGCGGTGCCAGGAAAATATCAGCTAGTAACCAACTGCATGACCAGAATGGGAAGTAACAGTTAGCAAAGACAGCTCGGAAGGTTTTGGTGGATCAGATTAAAGAGGCGTAGACTTAAGGAGCGGTGTGTATAGTGAGTAACACAACAACCGCAGACCGGGGAAAGCAAAAGGAATAGACGAGGCGGCAGTTTTCATTCTGGTAAAGAGATGCGGGGTACCAGGAAGTTACGAAGACTGGCGTTTCAATAAACAGGCGATTAAAAGTTGTCAAAGACAAGTGGTCAAAAGGATTAATAATATTGCCAATATTTTGGTCTCGCTGGATTCCAAGATTATTGCCGCCGGATTTTTTCACAATAGCTCTTTGATTGAACGCCTATCACCGGAAAAATCAATGGAAGGTGGCCCGCCTGTTCTCACCTTGATTAGCGGTTCGTTCTTGGGGTATTTGAAGGTTTATAACGGCACTTAATGCAAAGCAATCAAAAAACTTGCGCTCAGCGTGTCGAGATTGGTGCGGACACTATTGGCGAATATTACCGAATTATCCAAAATGATGGGACTTTTAATGCCGATGCAGTTAAAATCGACCCGACGACCGTAGTGTAAGGGCGGGCATTACTGGTGTTATGGCTGGCGGGCTGGCCGCGCCATCCAAAGTCGAAAGGCTGGCGTGTTTTGACCCGGATGTACTGGATTTGATTGTTACCCGGTTTTGACTTTGCTGATTACCGGTGGACGAAACCTTTATCAATATGCCGGCGGCAGGTTATTTTTCTGAGGTGGTTTGATTTATGTGTTGAGCTTCTTTATCATCAACTCGCCGAATCCGGTAAATACGTTATTTAGCGGATATGTTTTTTGGCAGCCTGGCCTTTTTACCGATGGTATTGCTTGGTTTACACCGCTGGCTTGATTCCCACCCTATGCGGCACAGTTAGAGCCAGCCTGGCGGCGTCGCTGTTTCCGGTGCTGGCAATGGCGACGGATTGTGTTGGCGCTGCTATTGCGATTTATTTGAAAGCTGAAAAGATTGGCAATACCAGATTGGCAAAAAGGTTGTTACCGGTGCTTGTCGGCGGGGCTTTTTCGCGTAGGTAGAGTCAGGCCGGATTTACGGTGGCACGATGTTTAAGCTGCTCCACTGCCGGGCTTGGGAGCAGGTGCTCTTGGTGGTGCGTACGTTATGTTGACCGGTGTTATGGCAACGCTTTGGGGACCGTCCGTTTAGTAGCAACGGCGGTTATGAAACCGGAAAGCAGCGATTAACTACGTAATCGGCTTAGTGATTGGCTTATATTGGCGGCCGGTGGTAACTCATTTGGTGATTGAAGACGAAGACGCGTACGTTTAGCTTACGCCAAGATAACAAACTTGGTCAGCAGCAGGTAGTTTGCGACCATAAAAAGAAGTACCCGCTTTCTATGACGAGTGAACGATATTGTTTCCGGGGAAATGAGCAATTTGGTAACCTGGAAAGGAAACGAACAGGATGAAGACAAGAAACCGAAATTATATCACTTGTTGGGCTGGTGTCGTTGTTTATTGTTTTTATGTCGACATCACTTCACAAAGAGAAGGAAAGCAGAGCCGGAAAAATATGCCCTGATATCATACGTTCTTGAAGCAAAAAAGAGGCGTGGATGATTCGATTTTGACCGATCTTTTTATCCGTTCAAAGGATATGCTGGTCAGGGTACCGTGATTTTAACAGTTCAAAACACATGGATTTCAGGCTATATATTAATTATCAACCGGTCAATACGGCGGCGTATCGCCAGCCTGGTAATTTATCAGGTTGATATTTCCGACTGACCAATAATGTGCAGAATGTTTTGCAGAACTGGTGTGGAAAGGAAATAACCCCAAGCTGTGTCTGTGTTCCCTTATCCGTCACCTGACTGACGAAACTTCATCTCCGACGTACTGGATAGAAATATCAGGACCTTGTTTGAAAAACATTGTGCAGGCGGAAGTTCGCAAATACCTACCGGAGGGCAGGGTTAGTTGTCTTAAAGACGGACGCTTGGTAAAGAATCTGGCGTTTGCCATGTCAACAGCTATTATCCTGATGGCACACCGATTCCGAAGGAAAAGAGCCATGTTGTCAAAGG
>BNJS01004233.1_pt1 | contig 94177 bp, 141 predicted proteins | sample 8540461 | NCBI WGS metagenome assembly BNJS01 (sample SAMD00202454, study PRJDB9452) | human saliva metagenome | isolation source: human saliva | place: Japan | reverse complement strand
GCTGATTGTCGTACGTCCGCTGCGAAGTCAGCGCCCAGCCAGCGCCTTCCTTATAGCCTTCGTACCACCAGCCGTCGAGGACGGAGAAGTTGAGCACACCATTCATCTCTGCCTTCTCGCCCGATGTACCGGAGGCCCTCAAGCGGACGTGTCGGTGTGTTCAGCCAGATGTCGACGCCGGAGATGAGGCGGCGAGCCAAGCGCATGTCGTAGTTTTCGAGGAAGAGGATCTTGCCGAGGAACTCGGGCCGACGAGAGATCTCTACGATGTGCTTGATCAGTCCCTGTCCCCCGCCGTCGGCCGGGTGAGCCTTGCCGGTGAAGACGAACTGGATGGGGCACTTGTCGTTGTTCACGATCTTGGCCAGACGGTCGAGGTCAGTGAAGAGCAGGTGCGCGCGCTTGTAAAGTAGCAAAGCGACGGCCGAAGCCGATCAGCAGGGCGCCGGGGTTGATCTTCTCCATCAGCGTGATCACCTTCGAGGGGTCGCCTTGATTCTTCAGCCAGTTGTCGCGATACTGGTTCTTGATGTATTCGATGAGCTTATTCTTGAGCGCCTTGCGGATCTCCCAGATCTCACCGTCGGGGACATTGCGGATGGGATCCCAAATGGCCTTGTTCGACTGGTCGTCGAGGAAGTTCCGGTCGAACGTCCGCTCGCAATACTTCTTCCATTCGGTGGCCATCCACGTGGGCAGATGCACGCCGTTGGTGACGTAGCCCACATGCAGCTCCTCGGGGAAATAGCCCTTCCACACGGGGGCGAACATCTTGCGCGAGACGATGCCGTGGAGGTAGCTGACACCGTTAGCCTCCTGACAGGTGTTGAGGGCGAAGGTGCTCATGCAGAACTTCTCCGGGGTGCCGGGATTGGTGCGGCCCATATCGATAAAGTCCTGCCAACTGATGCCGAGCTTGTCGGGGAACTCGCTCATGTATTTACCGAAGAGCGATTCCTCGAAGTAGTCGTGGCCGGCGGGCACGGGCGTGTGCACCGTATATAAGGAAGAGGCGCGCACCACCTCTAATGCCTCGTTGAAGTCGAGCTTCTCGTTGTGGATATAGTCCACGAGTCGCTGCACATTGATCAGCGCCGCGTGACCCTCGTTGCAGTGATAAACCTGCTGCTTGATGCCGAGTTTGTTCAGGAGCAGGATGCCGCCGATACCCAACAGGTATTCCTGCTTCATGCGGTTCTCCCAGTCGCCGCCGTAGAGTTGATGCGTGATGGAGCGGTCCCACTCGCTGTTTTCGGGGATGTCGGTGTCCATCAGATAGAGGGGCACGCGGCCGACGCTCACCTTCCAGACGTGTGCATAAAACCGTGCGGCCGGGGTAGGGCACTTCGAGCACGAAGGGTTGATTCGTGCCCTCCATCACCTGCTCCAGCGGCAGGGTGGTGAAGTTTTGCGGCTCATAGTTGGCTATCTGTTGGCCGTCCATAGCCAGCGTCTGAGTGAAATAACCATAGCGGTAGAGGAAGCCGACGGCCGTAAGATCCACGTGGCTGTCACTGGCCTCCTTCAGGTAGTCGCCGGCCAGCACACCGAGGCCACCGGAGTAAATCTTGAGCACGTTCGTCAGGCCGTATTCCATGCTGAAATAGGCGATCGAGGGCTTCGACGTGTCGGGCGCTTCGGCCATGTAATCCTTGAATTGCTGATAGACGCAGTCGATTTTCATCATCAGCTCATTGTCGGCCAGTATCTCGTCGATCCGTCGCTGGGGCAGCTCTTGGAGCAACAGCACAGGGTTGCCCTCGGTAGACTTCCACAAGTCGGGAGAGATCTCACCGAAAAGTTTAGCCCCTTCGTAGTGCCACACCCACCAGAGGTTGCTGGCTATTTCATACAAAGGGGATAATTGCTTCGGGAGTTTGGAGTGAGAATAGATGTCTCTCCAGATCGGCTCGTTGGATTGTTTCGATTGAATCTTCGTCATATGTAATGCACTTTGATTGAGTTAGACGCCGCAAAGGTAGAGGGAATTGGCCCCGCAGGCAAAAAGGCGTCGCACACGAGGCGAGAGGAGGTCGAACGCCTCAATCAAATCGCTGTCCTCGTCAGGCGAGGCTCCATCATCCACCCCGAAACCACGGTCCGGGTCAAGTAAAGCCTCGCCATCCGACATGAAGCCACGGTTCAGGTCAGGGAAAGCCCCGCCATCCGACACGAAGCCACGGTCTGGGTCAAGGGGAGAGCCGTCAGTCGAAATTCTACCGTTGTCTCACATTAATTGGAAATTAAATGGTCGCTATTTTATAGTTGAGAATATATCTTAGCTATAAGACAGTCGCCATTTTATACTGACGAAAATTTATTGGATAATAAAATGTCACACATTTATTCTGAATAAAAAAATGATTGACATCTATTTGGTGACTTTTTTTATACCCAATAAATTCTCTTGGATATAAAAAGAGCAACAATTTATTAGTCTACGAGATTTATCCAGTATAAAAAAAGGCCACCATTTAATTCCTGATCATTTTTTTGCTCCATGATAAAAAAAGTCACTTTTTTTCATTTTCAAAAAAAGCTGTTCGGTATAAGAAAGTGACTTGCTATTTATCAGATAAAGGAAGACCATGCGGATAATCCAGCTGTGGGGACATACCAGTAAGAGGGTAACGGCATCGGGTGGAGTGACGGGGCTTTCTGCACTTCGGGTAACCCGAATTTGTCGCCCGACAGGACTTTCCGGGCCGCGGGCAAGGCCATCACAGGCACGGTTTGGGTCGCGCGGGCGAAAAGCCGTCCTTTGCGCCGAACAATTTCACGATCAAGATTATGAACAGAATAAAAAAATAGGTGACAAGGTGCGCTTCCTCAACAGTGTGGGCGGGGGGCGTGGTGAAGGCTTTGAAGGATAAGCAGACGGTGATGGTGGAGGACGAAAATGGATTCGACTACCCTGTGCTCGTGAGCGAATGCGTCGTGGTGGACGACGGGAAGCGACCGGCGGCGGGCGGTGCAACGCGACCGACGGCTCCGGAGCCTCCGCGGCCAGAGCCGGCTCAGCCTCGGCCGACGGCCTATCGTCCGGAGGAGACGCCGGACGGCGAGCGCCTGAACGTGAGCCCCGGGCCTACCTGCCGATCGACCCGAAGAACCCGGGTCGAGAGTGGCTATGAGGCGTACCTGATCAACGAGAGTAATTACGAGCTTTCCTATAGTTATATGTGTGCCTCGAACCGCAGCTGGACGCTCCGCGCCGGGGGACGGTGGAGCCGAACACGCGGATCTTCCTCGAGGAGTTCGGCGAGGAACAGCTCGCCGATCTGGAGCGGCTCTGCGTGCAGCTGATCGCCTTCAAGCGGGGGCGGCCGTTCGGGCTGAAGAACGCCATCTCGGTGGAGCTGCGGCTGGACACGGTGAAGTTTTACAAGCTGCACTGCTTTGCACCGAACGACTACTTCGACGAGGGGGCGATCGTGGTGCCCATCGTGCGCGACGATGTGCCGGAGCGTCCGCTCCTGATCCCGGTGGCTGAGCTGGAGGAGGCCATGATGACCAAGGCGCGCGAGGACCGTCGGCGGCCGCAGCCTGCGGCCTCGAAGCCCAAGCGGAAGGAGGACGAAATCGTGGAGGTGGATCTGCACATCAGTCAGCTGTTGGACGACACAACGGGCATGGCGCCGGGCGATATGTTGCGCTATCAGGTGGACCGTTTCCATGCCGTGATGGAGGAGTTCGCCGGTCATAAGGGGCAGCGGATCGTCTTTATTCACGGCAAGGGCGAGGGCGTGCTGCGGGCGGCGATCGAGAAGGAGCTGAAGACGCGGTATAAGTCGTGTGAGTATCAAGACGCCTCGTTCCGCGAGTACGGTTTCGGGGCTACGATGGTCAAGATCCGCTGAGCGTCATGGCACAAGAGACGGAACGGAAATTCCTTGTGGCGGGCGACTTTATGCCCTACGCGACGGCTGCGATTCCCATTGCTCAGGGTTATCTCTGCACCGATCCGGAGCGTACGGTACGCGTGCGTCGGGCGGGTGATTCGGCCTATCTGACGATCAAGAGTGCGCCGGACGAGCGCGGCTGGAGTCGGTACGAGTTTGAGCAGCCGATCCCGGTGGACGACGCCCAAGAGCTGCTCTCGATGTGTGTGGGCCACCGGATCGAGAAGGTGCGCCATCTCGTTCCCGACGGCGATGGTCACACGTGGGAGGTGGACGTCTTCAGCGGCGCCAACGCAGGGCTCACGGTGGCGGAGATCGAGCTGCGCGATGCTGACGAGCCGCTCACGATACCCGCTTGGGTGGGACGTGAAGTGACGGGCGATGCCCGCTATTACAACTCCGCGCTCTCCACCCGACCGTACACGGAGTGGGCATAGTCAGACGAGAAAGCAAAAAGTCCTGCTGGCGGGAGCATGTCTCCTACCAGCAGGACTTTTTTTGCTAACCATCCTCAAGCCGAACGAATGAGATCTCGAGCGTTGACTGTGATTAATGATGTCAGTCATAGAGCCACTATATACGTGTATCTGAAAATCATTCCCATCTCTCGATGAAGATCCTTCCACGGGGCAACGGCGTGGAAGCGCACGATCACTCGTTGATACTTGATAGTAGCATGGTGGAGCTGGAGAGTCCCATGCTTATAGAGCCTTAGAAGGACGCGAGAGTTCAAGATTGCGCTATTCATGCGGGTTTTGGGCGGGTTTTGGGGCGGTTTTGCGGACGCGTAAAGCGCCGCAAAAGGCCACAGAGATTGGCCTCGGTGTGGCAATGGCGTGGCAGAAATGGGGAGCATAGGCGTGGGCGTCATAGCGCGTTGAATTTGTCCATCTCCTTCTTCTTTAGATCGTCTACGATGGCCACATAGGGCTTCATGGCCTCGTAGCTCGAGTGACCCGTCCAACGAATAATGACCTCAACCGGAATGCCCAGCTGCAAGGCCGTGACGACGAACGTGCGCCGGGCGCAATGCGTGGTCAGAAGCTCCCATTTCGGGTGGTATTCGTCGAACCGCTGTTCGCCCCTGAAATAGACGACCCGCGTGGGCGCATCGATGCCCGCCATGCGACCCAACTCTTTCAGATAGTCATTCATCTTTTGGTTACTGATCACGGGGAGCGCCCGATCGCCACGGAAACGTTTGCCGTGATACTTGTCGATGATCGCTTGTGCGTGTCGGTTGAGCTCGATTTTGAGGCCGTCGGATGTCTTCTGTGTCACGACCGTAATGTAGCCCTCTTTGACGTCCTCCACCTTCAGGGCTGCCACGTCGGAATAGCGCAGGGAGGTGTAGCAGCAAAAGAGAAAGACGTCACGCGTTTGCTCGAGGTGTTTCTGGTTGTCCGGGATCTGGCAGGCCCGCAGCCGATCCATTTCCGGGATGGTGAGGTAGATGATCTCATGCGCGTTGCCGTCCGTGCCCTTCAGGCGGGGCTTGAAGGTCTGATGTAGGTTGCCCGTGTAGTATCCCCGCTTCGAGGCCCAAGAGAGGAACCAGCGGACGAAGGCGTAATCCTTAGCCACGGTCGTGTTGCGCATGCCCGCTCGGAGCAGGCGGCTGATGAAGCGTTGCAGAGACTCCTCGGTCAGGTCATTGATGTAGCGCGGTGGGCGGCTGGCCGTGAGGTGACGGCCGACGGTCTGGACTTTGCGCAGGGTGGCCTGCGTCCAGCTGTTCTGCACGCAGACCGTACGGATGTATTCCTCGTAAAGGTCGGCCAGACGTGGCCGCTCGTCGGAGAGCGCTCTGCCACCGCGCCCGGAGAGCTCGAGGAAGAGGGCCCTGAACTCATCCTGCGTAGGGACGCGCTTTTCCACGAACTCGAAGCGCCCAAAGACCTCTTTGGCCACGGCGGAATACTCGTCAATGGCGCGGTTCACGGCCCTGTCAGTGTGAGCCCGTCGGGCGTCTTTGTCCCAGTCGGAGGGGAGCACGGCGGCGCCGGTCTCGATGTCCACCGACCCCACGCCGTAGATATGCACCCTCATACGCAGGCCGACCCGCCCGTCCGCGGACGGTTTGGGGCGCAATAGGAAGCGAATACTGTATCGGATAAGCATGTCAGAAAAGTCTATTTGAAACGGATGAGTGGGTGCGCGGCGCTGTCAGTCATACCTTTGCCGGCGTCAAATCAACAAGTTGGAACCAACCCGATAGCCCATTCTCCTATGAATATTTTCAAGCGCCTATACATCACATGGCTTACCCAGAAGGTAGCCTTCAAAGTGTGGCGGAGTATGTCTTTCCACAACACAGGGGACATGAAAGAATACGTCGATCCGATCTCGATGATTGATGCTACAGTCGATCGGGTATTGCACATGTATCGATATAACAAGAAGCTGAGAGCGCGATTCGACAAGGAAGAGAACCTTGTCGATTAGTCTTTCTTGTGACTCTTATAGACGGGTAGGAGCATAGGTATTGAAAAGCGGATGCGAGTGACAGACGAGTTTGAGGTTTTACCTCCGCCGTCTGCACCAAAAACTAAAAACTACCCAACGAAACGCCGATCTTTCCTCCACCGCTCCCTACTTCATTCGTCAGGCCGACTTCAAAGTCGACGGTTTGTAGACTTTCTTCATAATTCTCTCCGTCGATTGTATGGTAGGAGTTTGGTTTTACACTATGATGCTTTTTGCGAGGGTTGACGAATACCCCTCTCTTTTGGGCGTCGACGACGCCATCTGTTATTTGCTGTAGCACAGCAGTTACAAACTCTTTGAGTTCCATTATTCTTTGATTTTTCTTGTTTGTGTGACCGGGCGGCCGTGTAGGGTGAGAGCTACGTGGTCGCCCGGCGTGTTTTTGTGGGGAACGTGTACCCGAAAGCGCCGTTTGTTGCCCCTATTGAGGCCGACGTGTACCCGAATCGGCGTTTTGTTGACCATGTCTTCGGGGTTCTCGAGGGGTCATACGCCGGCCGGGGCGAGCTCAGCCGAATGGCGGCGTGCGACGGTACGCCGTGCGGCCTTTCGGGTTGCCTTTTTCGGCCTTTTCGCGCGCCAAATGCTCGAGGGTGTTTTCGTAGAGCAGTTGCGAGCGGAGCCAAAAACGCGCTGTGATACCCGTTCCCTGTTCAAGGGCGGCGGCTGATTCGGAGGTGATGGGCGCCGCACCGTCTGCGATACGTTGTAGGGCAGCCTCGGGATAGTTTGCCCGGAGAGCCAATTCGCGGATAGGGACGCCTTTCTCTTCGATCCATTCCGTAAGCAGTTCGCTCGGGTGGATGGCCACGGCCATATAAAAAGTCTTTTTTTCTGTTTCCATTTCGATTCGTTTCTAATGATGATAGTCCGTAATCTCAGTAATTGTCAGATAGGGGTCGGTGATCTCTTTGAGCACCATCTCCCGCGGGCGCCGGGCACGAAGACCAACCGGAGACCACCTTGTAGGCGGCAAGCCCATTGCCCCTTACGGTCTGCGGTGAGCGGATGGAAGTGCCCTGCGTGCTGGGTGAGTGCCTCTAAGTTTTCGGCCGATTTCATCTGTGAAATCCTGCGAAAGAGTATACGTGCACACCTCTCGCCCAGCTTCTTTATCGCTGCCGACTCCGAGGTGCAGAGCTTCTTCAAGTAGTTGCTGGCGTAGAGGATTTCCATTTAATCCAAGTCTGATCTTTCAAGCGGAAAGAAGATGGGATTAAAACTCCGAGGCTGACTCCTTCCACTTCTTTTCATTTTCCTCCTTTTCGCTTTGTTCTGCCTTCCGGGCGGTGGGAGCGTCCTCGTAGGACATGACTGACTCCGACGGCGAGTCGTAGAACATAATGATCAAATTGTCTTTCACCTTAAAAATAGGTTGTAGTTCCATCAGGTTCTTTCTTGTCCCATGTTTCAAATCCATCGTTCCTTTTTAGTCTTCTCGAAGTCGAGCATCATCCATAGATGATCTCCCTTTATATGCCCAAACTCCTCATTAACGATACAATAATCCATTCTATAAAGTCTGCCATTGTAATACCTTGGAGAGAATGTTATCTGTTGTTGTATGGTACCACTGCTCGCTGTGTAGTTATACGTATACCTCTTATTGTATCCCTGCAAATAGACTTTCCCAATCCTGACTAAACTGTCAAGGTGATTTGTTACTTGCTCATCGGTCATTCCAACGGTAAAACCAAGAAAGAATGTCCTTTCCTTTTGCTCAGACCGGGCGGCCGCATCGAGTGCGAGGCGCATTTTGTCTTCGTATTCCTTTTCTTCATCTCCACAGGCACACCCGCTTACATATAGCGAGGCGATCACTGCCATGCATACAAATAGCAGATACTTCTTCATTGTCTTGCTTATAAATAGTTATACGTGTTTGTTCTGTTTGTAGGTGTGTGCCTTACCGCCGGTTGCTGAATACGACCGTGTTGCCGATGGTCATAGCCACGTAGCCCAGCACGAGGGAGATGTGGCGAATCGAAGCCACGGGAATGCTAAACGGCGGGTGCACAAGACTGCCGTCTTCATACTTTTCCGTGTTGGTGCTTTCGGCCGTAAGTACATCCGGGGTGCGTCCACGGCGCAGGCGCTTCGTGACGCGGTACTCGTCCGTTTCGACTACGTAGTCACGCCCGGGAATGATGTAGGATGGATCGAAGATCTCCCTCAAGATAAGGATGCAGCCAGATGGATATTCGTCCATACTGTCTTCGTAGTGGCGTATGGCAGACGTAGCGCCGCGAAACCAATCTCCGGCGTCGATGTATTCCGCCGTGCTCCCGTAGTAGGTGTCCACATCGGCGTCGCCATTGAGGCGGCCGCCCATCGTTTGGACGCTATCAAAGAAGGGGATCAGGTTGCGGCCTTTGGGTGGAGTCTCATCAAAAGATGTATCAATGAGAGAGACGCTCTCGTCTATTCCCCGCCGCGCGTCGGTCATCTCTCCCTCGCCAGACATGATCCATGCACGGGAGATGCCAAAGGCTCGAGAGATGCCGAACAGCGTTGCGTCCGAAGGGGTGCCCCCGGGAGCCATTTCAGCGGCAAAGGTGACGGGCTTCACGCGGATCTTTTCGGCAAAATCGTCTGCCGTGAGGCCGTGATCCTGCATCACGCCCCGAATACGTCGTTGCATGGGGCTTTCCGACTCGGGCGCCGGATCGCTGTTGCGCAGCATTTCGCCCTCACCAGTGAGTAGCCAGTTGGCGTTTACTTCTGGGAACTTTGTCAAGATCTTACTCAACACCTGTTTTCCAGCACCTCGGGCGACCCAGTTGCTTACTACTTGCGGGCGGACACTCATTCTTCTAGCAAACTCTGCTTTTGATTTGCAGAAATGGGCGATCACCTCGGATATTCGTTCTTGCTCTGTTTTCATATAAACAAAATCGTTTTCGTGCTGCCAGCATGTAGCAGGTAGTACACATTATTATACTGTAAGAGGCCGACAAAAAGAGGCTCTTTTGTTAAATATCCCAAAACATACACACAATCGTTTCTGTACACATTTTCGTGTATATCTTTGCCACCGATTTCAATGCAAACTTACAATGAAAGAATGAAAGGAAAAAGTGGCAATGACACAGCTAATAACAAGAGAAGAGAGAGAAGCCGGCGTATACGCCTTCTACAAGAGTAGACTGGAGGCTGGCGTAGGGAAGATGAAATCTGTGTACGACACGATGGGTAAGTTCAGTATCGCCGCGCCGATCACGGTCTACAGGATAAAGAGCCGTGTAGAGAAGCGCCTTGAGGCCGCCGCGGCCAATGGACGCACCGCCGAAGCCACGGAGGGGCAAGAGCCATGAGCGACGACACACGGGCCATGCTGGACGAGATGCTGCTCCGGCGCCTCACATGGCGCGACCGCTGGGTGGCCATCTACTTCGCCATCTCACTGGCGGCCATCATCATCACGGCCGAAGCTCCGATATGGGTGATGATAGCGATGATGCTGAACTTCTTCAACGCCGCGCGGGTAGTGCAGACCATCGATCTGCCCCCTGAGGACGACGAGACAACGGACGCGGACAACGAAGACGAGACGGAGGTGGAGGCCTCCAAGCTATGATACGGGCTATCAGTCAGGGGCAACATGCCCACGGGCGATACACGCCTGATCGACCTCTCGGTGGACGAACTCGAGGACGTGATCATCCGCACGGTCAAACGGGCCCTTGCCGCCGAGCTGCCTCAAGCTCTCACCGAAGCCGAGCGGCGGACGGAGGACGGACTCCTAAAGGTCGGCCGTGAGCGGTATGACTTCGGGATCGACGGTATCGCACGGACGTTTGGCGTATCCCGCACCACGGCCCGACGGATCAAGCGGAGCGGCGTCATCGATGAGGCCATCTCGCAGTGCGGGCGATCGATCACCATCAACCAGACCCGCGCCTTGGAGCTTACTCGAGGCACCCGACTGGGAGCGATGGCCACCACCGCACGCCGTGAGATGGATAAGTCCGAGAAACGAACCACCAAACAAGCCGCCCAGCAAGAGGCACTGTAGCTCAAACAGTAATCACGCACTGATCGATATGGATTACTACGGCGCATGGCTTCATGCTAGCGAAGTCGCGGAACAGCTCAGGCGGGAGAACGAAGAGCTTCGACGAGTGAACCTGCGATTAGAGGAGCAATTCTACGACGCGTGTATGAGCTGCACAGAATTAGAGCAGCGGCTGTACTGGATGAGAAAAAAAGCAAAGAGCAATCACACAAACACAGAACTGAAATAATGGCAACGAACAAGTACGGAAAAGAGATTATCACCAAAGAGCGCGCCATGCTCGATCTGATGGAGCCCTTGAATTGTCTCCCCTTCAAACATCGGCAAGACATCCGCTCTTTTTACACCCGGCCGACCGAGGTCTCCCCTCATGGAGAGCCTGGAGTTTACACGATTCATCTCAGCAAGTCGCACACGGATTACGAGAAAGCCCTGCGAATCATCAGGGAGTATTTCAGCGAGAAGGCTTTGGACAAAGGCGGCTACACGATCGAAGAAGGCCTTTTTGGTCGCACCAAAGTAAGTATCGGCCAGCCCGCAAAGGATAAAAAAATCACACACACTAAACACGAATAGAAAGAAATGGAAACCGAGAAAGTGAACACGGGCGAAACGGCGCCTGACAAAGATTTTTTAGGCAGAGTAGACAAAATCGCAGATGAGCTACGATCCATGGGGCAGGAGGATGAGGAAAAACAGGTTCGTTTTACTAATCGCCGGAGAGGGAAAGCACGTAACAAGACTTCTCCAAGGTCACATAGGCCGTCTTACAAGCATTTCAGGGGCAGTCTTTGGCGGCAGACGAAGAGGGGCGCAAAGTCATGATTGGAATCATTACTAGCTGGTTGGGATCGATAGACAAACGCTTCGCATTGGGTATTGCAAAAAGCGCTCTATGAGAGAGTTAAACAGGCATCAAAAGAAGAGGCATCCCGCCCGAAGGCAGAGGCGTAAAGACGAATCACACAAACACGAATCAAGATGAAAAGAATAACGATTGAAGAGCTGCGCCTTCGGAACTTCCGCGGAGCACGGGACGTTAGGGTCAGCTTTGCAGCGGGAACGAACATCGTCAGCGGCGATAATGGCACGGGCAAGTCCACCCTGATGGACGCCTTCCTCTGGCTGCTTTTTCGGCAAGGATGCGGAGGAGCGGAAGGACTGCGAAATCAAACGCATCGAGGCCGGCGAGAGGCTCCGACAGACGGACGCCACGGTGGAATGCCGCCTCGACGTGGACGGCCAACAGAACACCCTGCGGCGCTCCCTCCGAGAGGTGTGGAGCAAGCCACGCGGCGCTACGGAGCCCGTATTCAAAGGCAACGAGACGGAGTACACGATCAACGATGTGCCCAAAAAGATGAGCGAGTTCGACGCACGGGTGGCGGAACATCTGGCGCCCGCAGATGTCTTCCGTTTGATCACCGACGCCGGCTGCTTCCCCGCCTGAAGTGGGAGAAACAGCGCGAGAAACTCTTTGAGCTGGCCGGCGGCGTGGACGAGGAGGCCGTAAAGGCCAGCGTGGACGGCCTCGGCGATCTGCTGGCGCGCCTCTCGGGGAAGTCGCTCGAGGATTACAAGCGGGAGCTGGCCGCCCGCAAACGGAAGCTGCGGAAAGCGCTCGAGGAGATCCCCGCGCGGTCGGATCAAACGCGGCTCATGATCCCTACCACCGACGCCCGCGATGTCTGGGAGCGTAAGCTGGCCGACGTGGACGCCCGTCTGGCCGCGCTGAACCGGGAGGCGGCCGACTTTGCCGCCCAGGAGCGTGCGCGGGGCGCCGAGGCCCGTCGCCGGGTGGAGGAGGTCGAGGCGCTCAAGACCCGCATGGCCCGCCGCACGGCCGAGCTGAAGCGCACCGCCATCGAGGAGGCTGAAAAGAAGAATGAGGGGCGCCGACTGATCGAGGCGCGCCTTCGAGACCTCAAGGCAGCAGACGCCGAGGCGACGCGTAGACTCAAAAGACGCCAAAGGGGAGGTGGACGAGCTGGCCCTACGGATCAACCAAAAGGAAGAGGCCTGCGAGCGGCTGCGCGCTGCGTGGTACGCCGAGAGCGCCCGGCCCTACACGGGCGACAACGTGTGCCCGCACTGCCTTCAGCCGCTGACGGAGGAGATGCAGCGAGACAATCGCCGGCGCTTCGAGGAGTCGAAAAAAACGAGCGCCTCAGCCAGATCCAAACCGACGGCCACCGGACGAAGGCGGAGATCACCCGGCTGGAGGAGGAGATGAAGACTGCCGAGGCGCGGCTGGACAGAGCTGCCGCCGATGCCTTCGACGCCGAAGCGAGTGCTGAGATCCTCCGGGAGGAGCTCGCCGAGATGCCCGACCGCGTGGAGCCGGCTGCGGTGGATCCGATGGCGGATGAGGGCCTACCGCGCCATGGCCGAAGAGCTGGAGCGGCTGGAGGCTGATGCCCCGCAGACCTCGCAGGCGTCCGAGCCGAATGGTGGCGAGGCCATCACCGCCCGACTGGCGACCCTCAACCGTGAACGCGACACGATCCGCCGTGGGCTCTCTGATTGCGACACGGCCGACAGCCTCCGCGCCGAGATCCGGCGCTTGGACGAAGAGCGCGCACCACGGCTCAGCAACTCTCCGACGTCGATCGCGACGAAGACACCATGCGCCGCTACACCCGCGCCCGCATCGAGGCCATGGAGCAGCGGGTGAACAGCCTCTTCCGCACGGTTCGCTTCCGCCTCTTTGAGTACACCAACGAGGGCGGCGAGGTGGACACCTGTGTGCCGCTCGTGGGCGCCGACGGCGTACCCTACCCGGTGGCCAACACGGCCGCGCAGGTCTGGGCGGGGCTGGAGATCATCCGCGTCTTGCAACAGCATGCCGGCGTCTCGGCCCCCGTGTTCGTGGACGGCGCCGAGCGCGTGACCCAGTTCCCGGAGATGGACCACCAAGCCATCCTGCTCCGCGTGGTGGACGGCGTACGGCCGCTGCGGGTGGAGCGCGCCGAGGAGCAAAAAGACGGAGGGGGCGGCATGAAAAACATTCAAGGAACTCGTCCACGCATGGCTGGAGGACAAGACGAAATACGTCAAGCCCTCCACGGTGGGCACCTATGTATTGCAGGTGAACAAACACGTTCTGCCGGCATTCGGAGACCACGAGTCCGTCTCAGAGAGCGACGTGCAGGCTTTCATTTTGGATAAGCTGCATAGCGGGATGAACATCAAAAGCGTCAGGGATATTGTGGTCACGATCAAATCCATCGTCTACTTCCGAGAGAAGCAACTGGGGCTCCCACACGTAGGCATGCGCCTCGTTTACCCCACGCGTGCCATGAAGCAGGATCGCGTAAGTACGCTCTCACGCCAGCAACAGAAGGTGATCACGGATTACGTCATAGCCAACTTCACGTTTCGCAACCTCGGTCTCCTTATCTGCCTCAACACCGGCCTGCGCATCGGCGAACTGTGTGCCCTACGATGGTCTGATATAGACGTTAAAGAAGGCGTGATTCGCGTGCAGCGTACCATCCAGCGCGTCCCTTCGGTGGGCAAAGATCTCCGCCTGAATGGAACAAAGCTGATGGAGTCCGACCCCAAGACGATCAACTCTGTCCGCGACATCCCCTTTGGCGGCAAGCTGGCGCAGCAGCTTCGAAAGCTCAATCAGATAGTCTGCCCGGACTACTATGTGCTCACCAACGAACCTAAGCCCACCGAGCCGCGCGTCTATCGCGCGTATTACAACGCCCTGATCGAGCAGCTCGGCCTTCCTCACCTGAAGTTTCACGGGCTCCGCCACACGTTTGCCACGCGCTGCATTGAGGTGGGGTGCGACTATAAGACGGTCAGCGCCCTGCTCGGACACGCCGACATAAGCACCACGCTCAACCTCTACGTCCACCCGGATATGGATCAAAAAGCGGCGGTGCGTCGAGAAGATGAATAAGGAACTGAGCTAATCAGCCCCGCCGCACCCATGACCACCCTCGAACTATCCCACGAGCTCAAGATGGCAAACGCCAACGTGGCCGACACGATCAATAAGGCGCTGGAGCGCTACAACGCAGGCCTATCGGATCAGCGCGAGCACATCGTCTTGCATCGCACGGCGACGCCGTCCCACCTGCTTCGGGCCGTCTACGAGCTGCCCGACCCTGTGATGCGCCTGCTCTACACCTACAAGGCCACGAGCGGACGGTTCTGGCGACGCATCTACGAGCTGCACCCCGAATGGGTGCCCGACGATCGCACACGGGCCGAACTGACGCCCGCCAGCATGCGCCTCGAGCGCGAGGAACTGCTCGAAGCCCGGCGCCGCCTTCACGGGGCCTACACGCCCCAGAAGCTCATCGAGGCCCGTCTGTACGGCTTCGAACGCGCCGCCCGGAAGCTCCGCTTTGCCGATGGGTATGCGCTCCGAGCGTGGCTCCGCGACCTGCGACTGCTCAGTCGCCGCTACACGCTTTGGGTGCTCCTCCCGCCCTACGACGCTCGAGGGTACACCCAGACGGTGACGATGGCCGCCGGCCGTAAGGGCGAGGACAAGACCCCGATCGAGGTCACCGTCTGGACGGAGCGCGGCCTCCAGTTCCTCGCCCGACTCAAACGCAAACATCCACCCCAAAACGCACCCGATTCCTATGGCACAAATCCCTTCCAACACGGTGAGCAATACGTCTACACCAACGGCCCGATGGGCCCAGAGTACGTGACCTTCGTGTATCCCGGGATCAATCACTACAACTTCATGGACGCCGACGGCCGTACGATCCGGCTCAGCCATTCCGAGGCCGTGTCCTTTATCCAACCCATTCAATAAACCCCCAAACAAAATGAACGTAACAGAGCAAATCACCCGGGGGCACAATCGAGGGTGCCCGCAGCCGGCGGCAATGTGACCGTCGAGATCAGTGTAGAACGCAATCCAGAAGGCACGCCCGTTGAACTCACGGCCAGCTTTCGGCGCACCGCCAAAGACGGCAGTACGCAGTATTTCGGCAGCGCACAGGCCGGGCCAGACGGATCCGTGGGCCTCTATTTGAGCGCTACCAGCACCCCGTTGCCCGACGGCCTAAAGAGTTCCCTCCGGCCGCCGTACTGAAAGAGGCCGCCGCCGTTTTCCAACCCGAAACGAAGGAAGCGGCCGAATGACCAACTCACGGTGGGGCGGCTGGGCCACATGCCCACCGCCCCCCCACCCAAACAGATAAACGCCTAAACAATTCAACGGGCCTTCAGCCCCCCAACACATAAACACCCACAACACACAAACAGAAATGGAAACCACCCACACCACCCCAGCCATGCAGCCGCAGGGCACACAGCCAGAGAGGAACGTAACCTCTTACGAGGTGAGCGGGCTCGAGGTCAAACTCACAATTGACTACGTAAAGAAGTATATCGCACGCGGAGTCGCAGGGCTCACGGATGAAGAGGCTTACAGCTTTATAGGATTCTGTAAATACAACTGCCTGAACCCCTTCCTGAATGAGGCCTTTTTGATCAAATACAAGACGGGGGATGCCCCCACCTACATCATAGGAAAGTATGCCTTTATGAAACGTGCCGAGGCGTGCCCGGATTTTGACGGCTTCGAGGCGGGTCTGATTCTCAAACGCGGCGATATGATCGTAGAGGAGGCTGGCTCACTCATGCTCCCGGGCGACACGCTCTTGGGGGGCTGGTCGAAGGCTTACCGAAAGAGCTGCAAGTACCCTTCGTAGCCCGCGTGGCACTCAGCGAATACAGCACAGGCCAAGCCCTATGGGCCTCAAAACCCTCCACGATGATCCGCAAAGTGGCGATCGTTCACGCATTGCGCGAAGCCTTCCCTACGCAGCTCGGAGGCCTGTATGTCTCCGAGGAGATGCCGGAACCCGAAGACGCCACCTACGAAGACGTCACCCAGCGCCTCGAGCGCGAAAAAGGCCGCAGAGGCCAACCGCACCCCACTCAGCATCGAGAACGTACCACCCGCCGCCGGCCCAGCTTCGCCGGCGCCCACAGCCGCCAGGGATTCTGATCCACAGTCATGCGATGCTCCCTCAACATACACCCCGCCAACCGTCATGTTCGCAAAAGATAGACAAACCCTCGGCAAATCACTCTGGACTGTGTCCGAAGAGCTGAGAGGCTCAATGAATGCTGACGACTTCCGAGATCACATCCTCGCCTTCCTCTTCCTGCGCTACCTCTCCGGACGCTACGAGCAGGCCGCACGCGATGTCCTCGGCGACGCATATCCATCGTCAGACAGTTTGCTCCGTGGGCAGACCCCACTGAAAGTCTGGTATGAGCTTCACCCACAAGACACCGACGAATTTGAAGACAAGATGCGCAGCCGCATCCATTACGTCATTCATCCCATGTACCTCTGGAGTCACATTGCCGAACTCGCCCACACGCAAAGCGGTGATCTGATCCGAACGCTGGAGGATGGCTTCCGACACATCGAAGAGCATTCGTTTCAGACCAGTTTCCGTGGACTCTTCTCTGAGGTCGACCTTCACTCCGACAAACTGGGGAAAGGCCTCGCGGCCAAGAACGACATGCTCTGCACCATCATCCGTAAGATCCACGAGGGCATAGCTGACTACTCCACCGACGCAGACGATCTGGGCGATGCTTACGAATACCTTATCGCTCAGTTCGCCTCTGGGGCGGGTAAGAAGGCCGGCGAGTTCTACACCCCGCAAACCGCCTCTACCATTCTGGCGCGCATCGTGGTGCTTGACAGCCAAGACCCATCGCGCGGCCCACGCCAGTATTTGCCCCGCGTGCTTGACTTCGCCTGCGGTTCCGGCTCTCTCCTGCTCAATGTCCGCCGACAGATGCCAAACCCCAACAGCGTCGGCACATTCTACGGACAGGAGCAGAACATCACCACCTACAATCTGGCCCGTATGAATATGATCCTGAACGGTATCAAGGACGACGCCTTCAAGATCTTCCACGGCAATACGCTGACCAACGAATGGCGGGATGTCTTTGCACCCGACGACCCGAACAAGGCCATCCGCTTCGACGCGATTGTGGCCAATCCGCCCTTCAGCCTGAAATGGGCGCCCCGCGAAGAGTTGGCCTATGACGCCCGTTTTTTTGCAACTACGGCCTCGCCCCCAAGAAGGCGGCCGATATGGCCTTCCTGCTCCACGGCTTGCATTATCTCAAGGAGGACGGAACGATGGCCATCATCCTTCCTCACGGCGTGCTCTTCCGTGGCGGCGTAGAGGGAGTATCCGCAGCAAACTGATCGAAGACGGCCATATCGACGCCGTTATCGGCCTGCCCGAAAAAGCTCTTCTTCTCGACCGGCATCCCTGTCTGCATCATCGTGCTCAAGAAATGCCTCAAGACGGACGGAGACGTACTCTTTATCGATGCCAGCCGTGAGTATGCCAAAGACAAGAAGCAGAACCGCCTACGCATGGGGCAGAATGGCGAGCCGGACGACGTTGGGCACATCGTCGACACTTATAGCCACCGCCGCGAAGAGCCGCGCTACTCGCGCCGCGTGCCGATCCAAGAAATCCGCGAGAATGACTACAACCTCAATATCCCGCGCTACATCGACACCTACGAAGAGGAAGAGCCCATCGATCTGCACGACGTCATGCACCGCATCCATGATCTCGAGGCACGTCGCACCGAACTCGATCGCCAAATTGCCGCCTGCTTCGACGAACTGGGTATAACTAACATCCAATAATTCCACCCTATGCGCCTCACCATATTAGGAAGCAGCTCCGCCGCTAACGGCTACGTATTGGATAACGGCCGCGAGGCACTCGTACTCGAATGTGGCTGCCCGCTCGCCGACCTCCAGCGCGCCGTCGACTTTGACCTCCGTCGTGTGGTCGGCGTCTTGCTCACCCATGAGCACGGCGACCATGCCCGGCACGCCCTGAAGTACATCAAGTCCGCCCTGCCGCTCTACGCCTCCGAGGGCACATTTTTGGCACCTGCCCGACGAGGTGCAGGGCTCACTTTTAGGCACACCATAGGATACGGCGAAAGATTCAAGCTGGGCGGCTTCAACGTGCTACCCTTTGTCGTGCGCCATGATGCCGCCGAGCCGCTGGGCTTCTACATCAAGCACCCCGACATGGGTTCCCTGCTCTTTGCCACCGACACGCGTTTCATCCCCTTCTTATTCGATCACATCAACACGTGGCTCATCGAATGCAACTACAGTGAGGAAATTCTCGAGAGCAACCTCTCCGCCGGCGTCATCAGCAAAGCACAGCGCGACCGCGTAATCGAGAGCCACATGAGCCTCGACACCTGCTGGGAGACACTCCGGGGCCAACGACCTCAGCGAGACACGCCGCATCATCCTCATCCACCTCTCCGACCGCAACTCTGACGCGGCTCAATTCAAGAAAAACAATTGCCCGCGCCACCGGCCGCGAGGGTCATCACCGCCGACCGTGGGCAAACTATCGAACTCACTTAATCACAACACAAAAAAACAAATAGGAGAACAGAATCATGGCATGGTATAAATGCAAAGTGATTTTCGCCGAAAAAGACAAACGAAGACGGCGAGAGAGAGAAGACGTAAAAAGAGCAGTATGCAGTTGAGGCCGTTTCCGTAACGGACGCCGCTACGATCATTCAGGAGCATTTAGCAGGCTTCAATTTCTCACTTGAGGAAGTGACGAAAATGCAAATCAAAGAGGCGTTTTTGCAGACAACTGTAAACGGGTTTCACTCTGATGGTTATCCGATCTTTATTGCAAAGCTGGCATAACGACGACCAATGATTACGGAATCGAGAAGAAGCAGAACTTTCGCTACATGATTGAGGAGAGGACGTTTGAAGACGCCTACCAGCGCTTGCAAGGCGAAATGAAAGATAGCGTCTCAGACATCGAGATAATAAGCATCTCACTTTCTCCGATTGTTGAAGCGATCGAGGCCGAAAAAGAAGGAGGGCGCGCAATGAAAGTGCGAAAATTTGACTCGCAACACGCCCGGTTTTGGATGGCTGCAAAAAAACGCCATCGATGAGATTGAGGATATAGGGGCTTAGACTACACACCGGGGCTTATTCGCTTATTCTTGTGGCTACAGACGGGGATTCGATAGACGGGGAAGATGATTGCGTTAATTGCGAACTGTCCACTTGCAGCATGGGTGAAAATGACCCAGACCGTGAAAAACTTGCTGAGATTTTAGCCTTATCCCTTTGCCGAGGTGAAAGGAATCAGAGATTCGGCAAAAAGGTGTTTTTGCGATATGTCGAAAACGTAGACCTCGATACGCTGCGAGACATTCAGAAAAGGATCGAGAACCGACTACAAAAGGAGGCCGCCGTATGAGCCGCGCCGCATACGACCGCGCACGCGCGGAGTACATAAAGAGCCACAGCAAGGTGGAAAGATTACAGCTCGCATGGAGGCTGGCAGGACGAATCTATTTCCACTGGGACGATTGGGGACAGGTATTTTGCAACACCTACAACAGATATTTGAGATCGTACGGATACGATCTCAGGCAGATAGACGCCTTTTGCGAATCGGTTAATAGTGGAATCACATGCAAAACGACACACCGATATAATAGATTCTGCTTTGATATGCTGAGAGTGATTGCGAATTATGCGAAATGGAAAAGAGTGGAAGACCTTACCGAAGTAAGCAAACAGTTCATGAATGAAAGGGACGCCACGGAAAGCAACCCTGCAATGGTTTTGCGCGCTGCCTTCCGTGAGTTGGAGCACGCGCTGATCACTTTTGCCACGAACGACTATTTCCAAAAAGGAAACAGTCGCAGAATCTGAATAACAACCTGCCGGGGGTGAGTAAAGCCCCCGGCGTATACCATCACAATGGAATTACATATAACACCAAAAGAGCAAATCCTTCGAGAGCTGGAGGTGATACAGGCGTGCGAAGAAGAAACCATCTCCGAAGAGGTCTCCAAGGTGATCGAGTATGGGCAGACGCTCGCTCCGTATATCTCGAGATCCGGGAAGCTCCTCGCGGACGCTAAGCATCACCTGAACACGCGCATGAAGGAGGACACGTTCGACGCCCTTCGAAAGACGGCCAAGCAGGGGCGGAGCCACTGCGAAAGCGATAAACGCCATCGTGGATAGTCTTTGCGCTGAGGAGCGCTATTTGGTGGACTTCGCCGAGCGTGTGAACCGTTGCGGCGTGCACCGCCTCGATTGGTGCCGCACGCTCATCAGTAAGGCCAAAGAGGAAATGCGACTCTCGGGCATGCAACCGACATAACACAGATAAATAAGGAACGCGCACACGTACATTTATAACGGAAACAGACATGGGACGCAGAGTGAAAAAAAGGGACTGGACTACTTCCCGCTGGATGTGGACTTTTTTCAAGACATCAAGATCAGAAAGCTAATCAGGTGTCAAGGCGGTAAGGCTTTGACTGTATACATCGCCCTCTTGTGTAATATCTATAAAGAAGAAGGGTATTACATCAGGTGGGATAACGATTTGCCCTTCATTATTTCGGAGCAAACGGGGTATGAAGACGGATACGTACACGAGGTACTTAGAAACTGCGTGGCACTGGGATTATTTGACAAAGCACTGTTTGAGTCTGAAAAGATTTACACCTCCCGGAGTATTCAGGAACGATACAGAGAGATCTGTGGAAGCTCAAAGCGTCGATCTGGCATAGAGGAATACTGTCTTCTTCCCGAAAAACGGGGAGGGAAACGAGGCATCCGATCTCAAGAAAAAGGGAAAAACCGAACCCGAAAAAGCGGGGCGTGGATTTATTTCTTCCGAGGAAATCGCGATAAACTCGGAAGAAATGCGGATAAACTCGGAAGAAATGCCCATTTCCTCGGAAGAAAAAGAAAAAAATCCCCCCCATACCCCCTATAAAGAAAAAGAGAGTTCTATCAAAGGAGAGTCTTCTGACGAAGACTCTCCCAAAAGTGCGCCCCCGGCGCCACCCTATGGGGAGGTTGTCGACATGTGGAACTCCGTATGCCGTACGCTGCCCCGGGTGGTTAAGCTCACAGACGTTCGCCGGATGAAGATCCGGCAGCGGCTCTCGGAATGGGGCGGCACGCCGACGGAGCAGCTGGCCACCCTACGCGCCCTGCTCGAACGCGTGGAGGCGTCGCCCTTCCTGCACGGCGCCAGCGGCAGAGGCGGCTGGACGGCCTCGTTCGACTGGCTTTTTGCCAATGAGTCGAACTGGGTGAAGGTCTCCGAGGGCAACTATGATGCCCGTCCTGAATTACTCACAAACGCAAACACTGAACCCAATGGAATGTATCAAACCCGAATGGATAGAGAGCGCGCTGAAAACGCAGAGCGAAAGCGACAGCTCGCCGAAATGGCTGCCAACGCCTGCGCCAAAGCCGACGCCCTTAATGCAGCGCGTTTCGGAAACCCGTAAGCGGTACGGCGATGCGCAGACTTTCCTGAAGCTGCTTAACCCCGCCGTGCAGCCGCTGGTCGTGCGCTATCCAGAGCGTGCTTACATGGGCACATCCCCCACGCTCTCGGTCGTTCGAGCCGCCTACACGGAGGAGGTTGCCGAATTGTGGCTGATGGCACAGGTCGAAAACTTGAACGACTTCTGCGGGGTCAGCCGCAAAATGACTTTTCCGCAGATGCAGGAGCTGGCTCGCATGATGCTGGTCGAGGTGCCCTACCTGAAAACGGCCGAGCTGATGATGTTCTTCCATCGCTTCAAGGCAGGGGCATTACGGCGAGTTTTTTTCGGCGTGGTCGACCCTCAGCGGGTGCTTTCTGGCCTGCAAGCCTACCTCTGCGACCGCCGCTCGGAGCTGGATCGCTATCAGCGCGAAAAGGTCGCCCGACAGCGTGACGCCGCCCGTGAGGCCTCCAACGCCCGCGCCATCACCTACGCCGAATACTGCCAACTGAAAGCTGCCGACGCCATCTGCCGGAAAGCTGAAGCCCAAACTGCATAACACCCCAAGGAATGGAAATGACTACCGACCACCGGAAAAAAAGACCGGCGCCTATTATACCCCGCGGCCGTGGGCCGAATTGGCTGTGCGATACCTCCGAGGGGTGCTCCCGGAGTTCGACCGATGCATCTTCTACGATCCGGCCGCCGGTGAAGGCGCACTGCTCGAGGCGCTGCCGGCGCACGTGGAGAAATACGCCACCACATTAGAACCCGATGACGTGGACATCCTGCGCGCAAAGGGTTTTTACCGCATGGCCGTTCGACTTCCTGCACGGAGACACGGATCATTTGCCAAAGGTGCTCTTCGATGCTGCGCAGATGGGTCGCTTGGTGATCTTCACCAACCCTCCCTTCGTCTCCGTTACCAACGGCCTGCTGCGAGAGGCGTATTGCACAAACAATGCAGCCGCGCTCTTCGTCTACCGCGCCTTCGAGGGGCTCGGAGCGCAGGTCTATGCCGGCTTCAACAAGGCGGATCTCTGGATGGCGCCCATGCTGGGGCGTTTCCGCGGAGACATGGTAGTGGATTACTGCATGGAGATCCCCGCCGCCTTTGTCACGCCATCTTACACGTGGCCGGGGCTGAGCGGGCGCTGGCCGCTCCTGTTCAACATCCTCGTTCCCACCTACAGCCAGATCCAAGGCGGATTCCGTCGCCACAAGGGAGAGGCCTGTAACACGCACTGCTTCCGCTCCTACGACGCGCCCGGCTTTTTTTATCCCGGCCGACGTCTATGAGCAATATCCAGAAACAGCCCAAACTGCATAACCCACAACAAGCATACACGTCACAATGAGAAAGAAAAATTTACATCAGCAATGCCCTCAGAGGCTTGCCGAACAATATCCTCAAGCCACTCTATGCCAATATCACCAACAGATTGGCACAAAAGGGATACGATGTCAGCTACCCCGTTGGTGAGATGGGAGCCGCATTCTTGAAATACACAATCCCACCTGATTGCGATGGACTTTATCCGTTCAACGGCTGGGAGTGGTCGTATACAGGGCAGTCTGAAATGCAAGAAGCCAGAGAAAGAAGTCTGCTACTTTTTGACACGGATACTTTCGAGGAGATACCGCCCTTCAAAAATATCCGGGAAGAGGGTCTTTATCAGCGGTGGAGTAGAGACTATGAACGATTCTTGGCAAATCGCGGGTTCAAGTCAGTATTTAAGGGAGTGGGGATTCGAGCCTGTGCATATCGGGCTATGCAAATTGCCTTTTTCCACAGGAGGTTACCGTTCAGGAATACATGAAACTCCACATGGATATACTGCGAGGGTGCGACGGCGTTTTGCTGGTTACCGGGTACGACCATTCGCCTATCTCGCTGCGAGAGCAGAAAGAAGCGCGAAAGGCTGACATTCCGATCTATAAATCGAGAGAGGAAATTAAGCAGGGTCGCAGAGCAATACTCCCGCGAATGGTACGGCAAACATCCCATCTCCTTCCAGAAATGATCATCTACATCAGCGGCCGGATCACCGGCCTGCCTTTCCATATCGCCGTCAAACGCTTTGCCGTGGCCGCCCGCCGACTCTCCGAGCTTGGACACCATCCTGTGAACCCGATCTACAACGGATTGCCTCGAGACGCCACGTGGGCGGAGCATATACGCGCCGATTTGGCCACTCTCAAAGCCTGTGACGGCGTTTGCATGCTTCGCGGGTGGGAACGGTCGCGCGGCGCACGGATCGAGCGACACGTGGCCTTAAAACGCGGCATGCCCATCTACACCTTTTCGGAGGATCGCCAGCTGATCCCCCTCACCGACTCTCCAGATACAAAACCCCATAACCACAAACCACAGATGAAAGTAAAAAAATCGTCAACACCTCGCACAACCCATTGCCGAAGTACGCCACACCACTCTCGGCCGGGGGGCCTGCGGGCCCCAGCGAAGTTTGGCTGGGTACCGGGCAAACTTCCCTGCCTCGGCAGAGGCTCCTGTGACGCTCTCACCCTTGCAGCGGGCACTGATCCCCACCGGGATCCGCATCGAACTCCCAGCCGGCTATGAGGCGCAAGTCCGCCCACGCAGCGGGCTGGCCATCAAGCACGGCATCACCGTCCTGAACACGCCCGGCACGATCGATGCCGACTACCGCGGAGAGATCTGTGTCATTCTCGCCAACCTCTCCGACACGCCCTTCACGGTCTACGATGGCGACCGCATCGCGCAGCTCGTCGTAACGTCTTACGCACGCGTCGAATGGCAGTCCGTGGACGCCCTCAACGAGACACAGCGTGGCCGCGGAGGCTTTGGACATACGGGCCTGTAAACGCACACACGAATGAATCAAACAACGACAACCACAATGGAGACAAACACCAAAGAGATCACAAAGCGCTGCTCACATTGCGGCGCCGTGAAGCCCGTGAGCGAGTTCTACCGCAACACCAACAACGCGGACAACCTGCAGCATAGCTGCAAAGCCTGCTCCAAGGCCTCCAGCAAGGCTTATAATCGCCTCCGACGCGACAAGGAGCGCCGCCTCCGCGACAGCAGACGTCGGCTGGAAGCCGCTCGCCAAACCTTCGAAGACGAACTGGAGGCCGCCTCGACCGAGCGTCTCGGGATCGTGCAAGCGCGTCCGGACGCACCTCTCCATCCGGATCTGGCGCGCTTCACGCCCCGCCAGCTGATGGGCGAGCTCTACGCCCGCGGCTACGAAGGCAGCCTGACCTATTCCGAGCAGGTTATTCACCGCATAAACATAGCTGCCTGCAAGGGGTGAAGGCACACGAAATGATTCATATCGGCCTGTTCGATGGCATCGGAGGTTTTGGCATGGCGGCCGCATGGTGTGGCATCGAGACGGTCATATCGTGTGAGATCGGCACATTCTGTTCTGACGTGCTGGCTTCCCTGTTCCCCACCGCCTATCATCATAAAGATATCCGTACACTAACAAAAAAACAATTGTCGATGAAAAAAACTTATTCCACGATTCGGTACCAACTATGGCCGCCGTACGATACTCACCGGAGGATTCCCATGCCAGCCATTCAGCACGGCAGGGAAGCGCCTTGGAGCGGAAGATGACCGTTACCTCTGGCCAGAAATGCTGCGCATTATTGGAGACGTCCGACCGCGCTGGGTTATTGGTGAAAAACGTTGCTGGCATCCTCTCGATGGTACAACCGCCTCACGTCACTACGATGGAAAGCGATACCGATTTGTTCGGAACGGGTGATGAGATTCAGACGGAGTACAGACAGTTCACCGTCCACCGGATCTGCAAAGACTTTGAGGCCATTGGATATACCGTCTGGCCGATGGTTGTTCCGGCTTGTGCCGTCGAGGCTCCCCACCGACGTGACCGAGTGTGGTTCCTCGCCTCCGATGCCGCCGCGAACGGTGCTGATCGATGGCCGGCCAGTCGACCTGCCTCCACGTCTGTTGCCGACACCGATGACAAACATCAAGGGGGCTGGGCTGAATGTGAACAGCAAGAAAATGGCAGCGAAGAAGGAAGCCATCTACTTGGAGAATGCAGTAGCTGGACTCGTAGTCCGCGCGGGTGTTTCCGGGATTTTCCGAATGAATCACCGGTTCGCACTGACGATGATGGGATATGCCCCGAATCACTGCGCCGCCGGATACGAGCGGATTTTGCGGACTGTCTGTCTGATGATGAAATCGAAGAAGCTATCCACCGCGCCGATAAACGATTCAACGAAGAAGCCCTAAGAGCGGCCGGCAACGCGATTGTCCCGCAAGTGGCTTATGAGATTGTCCGAAATATTTTAACAATAGAAACTAATGAGTAAAGCCCATACCAAAATCAATTATTCACCCATTAAAAAAATCAACCCCTATATGCTACAAATCGAAGTAATTGGCAACCTCGGAAAGGATGCCGAAGTGAAAGAGTTTTCAGGTAAGAAGTACACCTGTTTCAGCGTGGCGCACACTGAGAACGTACGCGCACAGAAACCCGGCGAGCCCCCGTGCAACGCACCACGTGGCTCTCCGTCTATTGGTACGGCGATGGCGGCGCTATGCTGCAATACCTCAAGCGAGGCGCGAAGGTCTTCGTCCGCGGCACGATGCGCAACAACCTCTACACCGACCGCACCGGCCAGACGCGCGTAGACATCAACGTCAACGCCCGCGAGGTCTACCTCTGCGGCGGTAGCCCTGCACAGACGCAAACCTCACAGCCCACCGCAACCCAGCACGTAGCGGGTCAAACTTCGCCGGCGTCCGCAGACGCCCCCCATCGGAGGGGAAGACGATCTGCCCTTCTAACCCCCTGCCCCCGAATCAATGGAAACAAACAGTGAGACAAAAGCCCCCAGCCGGCACGAAAGGATCACGGCGGAATACCGCGCGGCCGTGGCCAACCCCGACAACCAAATAGACGTGGTGCGATTCACCCGCGACGTTATGGAAGCCACCGTGACCTTTCGGATCCGGTTTGGGTATAGCGTTTTACTACCAAACGATGGAATAGAAGATGACTGATAAAAAAATGAATACAGAAATGAAAGAGGAAAGCAAAAAAACAGTGAGATCACCACGAAAGATAGAGAGATGAGTGCGAGCCTTGACACCGACAAGTTGAAGCGCATGGGATTTCATTACCCCGAATTGGTGCTTCAAGTAATCGAGGCTGTAGAGCGAGGTGACAGCTTAAGAGAAATCGCAAAAAAATAGACGCCTCGAAACCGGTGAACGCGGCTGTATAAACAGCTACGTGACAGAAGAGACAGAGAGGTGTGGGCATCAAGTTCTATATGTATACCTGTCAGATCCAGAGTTGCCATTTTCTTTTGCTGAAGCTTGGAAAAAAACCAAATGAGCATAAAAGCAGACTGTCTACTTTTTTTATCAATAGGAAATGGATTCAAATTGCAAGCTTTACTATTCAGTTTGATATAGTCTGGCAGCTTGATAACATGGGAAAGCCTTTAGAAGAGATACTCGAGTGTTTGAAGGAAGAAGAGACCGAGCCACCGACAAAACCTGAAGAGGATACGCAAACCTCCAAAGCTCCCAACCACGAAGCAAAAGAAGAGGAAGACCCAGACGAAGAGTTCGCCGAGAAGGAAGAGAGGAACAACCCGAAGCCAACCCCGACCCAACGATGGAAGAAGTAGACCTGCGGAACGCCGTATCTTTCTGCAAAGACATATTCGAGGAGAAATTGGGGCTTTACGGCGGTTCCTTCTGTTTCATGCACCCCGAAACCTTAACCGACCAGCTCTACATGAAAGCCACCATCCTAAAGAAGCGGCTAACAGAAAGGGACAAGGGGGAAAGATTCGAGTATGATTTTTTTGAAGGCGTACGCGATGAATTTGCAGCTGTAGTGAATTACGGTATAATCGCATTGCGGCAAAGCGTGTTCAGTAAGACAAAGCGAGAATTTGACGCGCCAGACGACCTTATGCAGTTCTATTTAGAACAAACGCGGGCGGCCCTCTCTGATATGCGATAAAAAGTTCTGATTACGGACATCTTTGGCGTTCCCAGCGAATAGGAACTTTTGCCGATATGATCTACACAAAGGTTCTGCGTGTAAAAAGAATCGAGAACCAGTACAGGGTCGGTGGGTTGACGAAAGAAGACTATCATAAGTTTGCCGGGGATCAGTATAGGGATATGATCAACTACGGCCTTTTCGGTGTGGTACGTGTGTCCGATATTAGAAACGGGATAGTACTCCAATACGACGATGAAGCAGAATTTGAATGATATGGCAATAGTTCTAAAGTGCACGGTTATCGCAATCGTAGCTGCGATTCATTTCGTCTGCCTTGCTGGCGTATACAGGCTAACAGTGCGATATATTATACGTAAATGGGGCAATGATGATATTCCGACAATTAAAAGGGTCTATATCGGGGTCAATGTCGCAAGTGGAATTTTGTCGCTGTTAGACTTTGCCAGGGCCCTGTTTGAAAGTGAATAAGTAGAGCGATGGAACCGAAAAAAGAAAAGCGCCCCCGCCATATCATCGCCATCGACCCCGACGTGGATCGGTCGGGCGTGGCCTTCCTGCACCTCCCTCCCGGGAGCTGCGGTGCGAGGCGCGCTCGTTCCCCGAACTGATCGACGACCTGCACGCCATCAAGCAGGCCACGGACGCCCTCGGAGAGCCCCTCACCGTGATTGTAGAGGCCGGCTGGCTCAACCGCTCCAACTGGCACACCCACGCCCGCGACAGCCATCGCAAGGCGGCCGCCATCGGACGTGCGGCCGGACGAAACCACGAGACGGGCCGAAAGATTGTCGAGATGGCGCGCCACATGGGCATCGAGGTCGTCGAGCAGCGCCCCTTACAGAAGTGCTGGCGGGGCACAGACCGGAAGATCACCCATGAAGAGCTGGCTGCCTTTACGGGCTACACCGCGCGCACCTCGCAAGACATGCGCGACGCCGCTCTCCGGCTTGGGTCTACGCCGGGCTGCCCATACGGCTGGGCCCCTTGACCGCGCCGCGTGAGGCGTACTCCTTGACTTTACTCCTTGACTTTATCGCGAGGGGGCTACCGTAAGAGTCAAGGAGTACACGCCCCTGCCCCGCGGCCGTGTGCCCTTTACCTTTGCAGCCATCAACGTAAACAAATACAACATGATAGACGAACCGAAAACTCCTGATACCGGAGCAAGAGACCAGCATGGACGTTTCAAGAAGGGCCATTCCGGCAACCCGGACAAGATCTTCAAGACTCGCCCTGAAAACGCAGGCCGAAAACCCTCCGCCTTCAAGATAGCCTTAGCCATATTGAAGGAGCACGGCGAGGCCTTGTCGCTGGAGGACTTCAAGCGTTCCGCCGCCTATATCGTGGGCATGAGTATCCCCGACCTGAAAACGTTTATGAAGCGGAGCGACATCCCGCTGGCTCTTCTCGTGGTGGCTAAGTCCATCTATGGAGACTACCAGAACAAGCAGATGCGCAACCTCGAGACGTTGCTCAACCGGCTCTATGGCATGCCCAACCAGCCGACCGAGATCACCACAAACCGGTCGCCCTTGGAGCTGCTCAGCAACGACGAACTGCTGAAGATTATCAACGACGCCAAGGGGTAGCCGCCGAGAGGGCCCGTGCCAAAGCCGCCGAGGCGGTGGAGGGCGCGGATGAATAGCGTAGACCGCGACCGCCTGATGCTCCGCGCCGAGGCTGCCTTGGTGCTTCAACGACGCGCCGCTCGGGAAGAGCTTTGGGCTTACTGCCTCTATCTGGATGGAGACTTCTTCAGTCGACGTCCGGTGCTAAAAAAATAGTGGCCGAGGCCTTCGAGCGCGTTGCCCGGGCCTACGACGAGGGGCGCCTCCGCCGATTGGCCGTCAGCCTTCCACCCCGTGCGGGCAAATCGTACCTCACCACGGTCTTTATCACTTGGATGCTTGGGCGCCACCCGCTGGAAAGCGTAATGCGAAACACCTGCTCCGGCCCCCTGTATGAAAAAGCTCTCTTACGACACGCTGGACATCCTTCGCAGCCGCCGATTCGCAGAGGTCTTCCCCGACGTACGCCTACGCCGCAACGCGCAGAACGTCGGCGGTTGGAAGATTGATGGCACCCGGCAGGTGAGCTATTTCGGTGGTGGTGTAGGGGGCACCGTGATCGGTTTCGGCGCTTCGATGCTGGCCGTTACGGACGACCTCTACAAGTCGCTCGAGGATGCCCTCTCGGAGACCGTCAACGAGAAGACCTGGAGCTGGAAGCAGGGCACGCACGACAGCCGTATCGAGCGCCATTGTTGCTCCATAGACATAGGCACCCGTTGGAGTGCACACGATGTGCTTGGGCGTATGGAGGAGGCTGGCCTATACGACGAGATCGTACGCATACCCGCCCTCGACGAGCGCGGAGAGTCCTTCTGTCCTGACGTTCACACCACGGAATATTACCGCCAGCTGCGCGCTGAGCTCGACGAATCGATCTGGGCCGCCGAATACATGCAAGAGCCCTACGAGGCCCGCGGCTTACTCTTCCCGCCGGGTGAGTTGAAGCGCTTCAAGCGGGCCGACATCGCCGGACGCACTCCGGATGGTGTGATTGCCGCCGTGGATACGGCCGACCTTGGAGAGGACTTCTTTGCCGCCCCCTTCGCCCTCGTCTTTGGCACGGAGCTCTACCTTGTCGACGCACTCTTTACCCGCGATGGCATCGAGGTGACCGCCCCTCGACTGGCCGAGCAGCTGATCGAACGGGCCGTGGATATGGTGCGCATCGAGGTCCAACAATGGCGGACGTGCCTTTGCCCTCGAGGTGGCGCGTCTGGTCAAGCTGGCCGCCCCGCGTAGCCGTTGCACGATCGAGCCCCGCCGTACGACGCAGAACAAGGAGACGCGTATGCTGATGAAATCCGGATGGATCAAGCAGCATGTTCACTTCCTCGATCAGAGCGAGTACACCCGCGCCTCGGAGTACGGCCGCTTCATGGACAACCTCACCGGGTACAAGAAGGAAGGTAGCAACCGCCACGACGATGCCCCGGACGCCCTAACCATACTGGCCGAGCTTTTACGCCTCGCTGGATGGCAACTACACCGGCCGCTCTATTCGTCGCGTGGCCCACCAAGGCGGAACGCGCCGATAACATCACCACACTAACAACTAAACAGCGACACAAATACAATGGGAGTAATCAATTACAACGGTGCCCTCTATCTGGCCACCGGCATAGACAACAGTGGCCTCCGCCGCGACGCAAGCGAGGCAGAAGGCATTATCGAACACTTGGGACGGACGGCCCAGAGCGTGGGCGCCATGATGGGAGTAGCCTTTACGCTGGACGCCGCCAAAGACTTCGCCGTCAAGGTGGCCACCGTCCGTGGAGAGTTCCAAAAAAACTTGAAGCAGCCTTCAAGAGCATGCTCGGGAACAAGGAGGCAGCCGACCGTCTGATGCAGCAACTTACCCGTACAGCCGCCACGACGCCTTTTTGGTATGCAGGAGGTCGCAGGCGGCGCCAAACAACTGCTTGCATACGGTGTGGCTGCAAACGAAGTGAATGACACCCTTGTACGCCTCGGGAACATAGCCTCCGGTCTCTCTATTCCCTTGAACGATCTCGTATACCTCTATGGTACCACTATGACCCGGGGGCGCCTTTTTCACACAGGATCTTCGGCAGTTCATGGGCCGCGGTATCCCCATTGCCGATGAGTTAGCTAAGCAGTTTGGCGTGACCAAAGATCAGGTGCAGGGACTCGTCGAGGCGGGCAAGGTGGGTTTCCCAGAGGTGCAGAAGGCTCTCGAATCGCTCACCAACGAGGGTGGAAAGTTCTACAACCTGATGGAGGAGCAGTCGAAGACGATTGCCGGGAAAAATGTCCAATCTCAGCGACGCGATAGAGATGATGTTTAACGACATCGGGAAGAGTAGCGAGGGCGTGATAGCCAATGCTCTCGACGGCGTGACGTCACTGGTGGAGAGCTATAAACAGGTTGGAGAAAAGATCGGTGAGATCGTGGTTGTGTATGGTACTTACAAGGCAGCCCTGATCGCCGTGATGGCTATCCAAAAAAACAATATGCTGCTTATGAGGGCAGCCATTACAGCTCGCACGATCGCACTACAAAAAGAAGCCGTACAGCAGGGGAAAGCTCTCGCAATGGCCGAGGCTGGACAGTTGGCTAAGACGCAGCTTTTGGCAGAAGCAAAAAGGAAATCTTGCTCGAAAGCTGGGGCAAGTGGCAGAATCTCTCGTCCCCAACCTGTACGCCGCCGCCGCCGTGGCCATTGGTGTAATGGCGACAGCTCTCTATAAAGCAGCGACAGAGGCTGGTGGGCTAGAGTTGGCTCAAAAGCGAGTGAACGATGCAATGGAGCGTGCCGCTACAAGCGTTTCTGATCAGCGCGCGAAAAATTGACTCCCTCGTGGCTGTTATTCGAAACGAAAACACCTCGTATGAAGAAAAAAGAGCGTCCTAAAGGAGCTTATCGCTATCAACCCGCAATACCTGTCCGGATTGAATCAAGCAAACATTCTCACAGCGCAAGGAACGACCATTCTCAATGGCTATATCGAAGCTCTCGCACGAAAAAAACAGCTCGAGGCTCTATCTGATGAACTTGCCGCGTCCTATGATAGAAAAAGACAAGGCCGAGCAAGGAAAGGCGGCGCCGTGGTATTGGAATTTCTTAAACTGGACGGCCTCTTATGGCAACGCTATAACCTCACTGGGAGTAAGCATGCTCTTGAAGGGGAAAAACTGCGGGAAAAAGAGTATGAACAGCTTACGCGAAACGTGAATGACAACATTGTAGCAGACGAGACTATTACACAGGCAGAAATCGGGCTTAGTAGAGATCGTATTTTGGCTAAAAACAAGAAAAAAACAAGAAGGAAGAGGTTGATGCTAACAAGAAAGGGAACGCAGCAATAGCCGTGAACACGTTTGAAACGGTGGATCAAGTCTCTGCCAAGATCCGACAAGTAAGCGCCTCGCTTGCTATCAATAGGAAAAAACTGCACAAATGGGATTTTTTTGGATCCGGCTGTCATCAAGACACAGGAAAAAGATGCTTGACGAGCTCAACGAGAAATACAAGACCCTCACAGGCAAGCCGTATGATCAACCAAAAAGGAACAGGTAGAGTGGGTGGTCACAGCAATCAAGTGAATGATCTCCTTCAAGAGCAAAAAGAAGTGGCCGAAGTCATGGCCGAAATCGAAGAGCTCACCCGCAGCGCACGCAAGCGCATCGAAGACGCCGATCTTGAGATGATGAACGAGGGGCCTCGAGAAGAAGCTCCAAAAGATTGATCTCGACTACCAACGAGAGCTTCAAGAGATCGAGGAATGGAAGAAAAAAACTCGAAAAAGGCCAACAAGACACTCACGGGAAAAAGAGGCCCTGACCGAAGATCAGCAAGCATATTACGAGGCGTCCAAAGCTGCTATGGATCAAAAAGAACATGAAGGAACGCGCTAACGCCACCAACGAGTGGAAACGCCGCGAGGCCGAAGCCTACGACGAGATGCTGCAAGCCTTTGGTAACTACAAAGAGAAAGAAGCTGCCATCGCGCGCGAATACGCCCGAAAGATCGCAGACGCCGAAAAGGAAGGACGCACCAACGAAGCTGAACGCCTCCGGCGGGAAGCGATTCAGAAAGCAGGCGGCCGCAGCCGAATCGGAGCTTGGAAAAGATGACCACCTCAAGACCTTCTTCAAGCACACCGAGAAGCAGGTCCTGAAAATGGCGAAAAAAACGTGCGTGTTGAGATCGCGAACACCATCAAGTATCTTAAGACGAAGGGAGCAGAGGGCACCGTAGACGCCGAAAAAAAGCGAAGTTGCTACAGCGCATGCTCGGAGACCCCGAACTGGTACGCCAAACCTTAGAGGGCCTCGAGACTGATCTCGAGAAGGTGGACGATACGATCGAAGGCATTCAACACCAAAAGCTCTTTGATGCGTTGATCGCCAACTTCAAAAAAAGCTGCGTAAGTCCATCAATGGATCCACTGAGCAGATGAGCGCCCTCAACAGTGTGATCAGCGGTCTGAGCAGCGTGGGTAGCATCATCTCGCAGCTGGGAAACGCCATGAGTGATTGCGACATTAAGGCCGGTAAGGTGGTTTCCACAATCGGCAACGCTATCACCAACGCAGCCAGCTTTGCCGCTGCGGGTGCCAGTGTGGGCGGCCCGTGGGGTGCTGTAGCCGGTGCGGTTGTGGGTGCAGCCTCTGCCATTATTCCAGCCATCGGCAAGGTAGAGGAGTGGACGGACGCAATGGAAAAGAGTTATCAGTCTCAGCTGAAATGGTTGGATCAAGCCAAAGCGGCCAGTATGGAGATCGTAAAGGGATACGGCAGCATCGAAGAGAAGCTGAAGGCCGCCACTGAGGCTGCAAACATCGCCGCTGAAGAGTTGGAAGTGATCAAAGAGAAAACTCGAGAAAGAAACTCGAAGAAAGCCAACGATGGGGACGGACACAGTACGGGATACTACAATGCAGACCGCGCACTGGGATTCGTGCAACAGCGAGGTGGATTCGACAACTATAATCGGTTCTGGGAAAAACACCCCCGAAGCCAACGGATACAAGAGCGCTGAAAAAAACGTTACAGATGGGACAAGCACGTGGTTCAGGGTAAGAAGCGCGGCTCCCAAGGGGCGGGATACTTCGAGATGGAATGGGATCGAGGGTACAGGCCGCAATCAGTAAAGGGCTTTGACGTGGAAGCATTGGAGAAAAAAACGGCATAGACGTCAAAAAGACTGCTCACGGACACTGCGAATTACGCCCAAGAGCTCACCCTTGAACAGCTAACAATGCTCACAAGGACGCACAGTGCTTTTCTGAAGGTGCTCGATTCGAGTACACAGGACGCCATTTCTGCGAGAAAGAAAATGCTTGAAGATAAAAAAAAGATGCAAGACGAGACCCTTGCCGGCTTTACGGGCGTCTCTTTCGACGGGCTGCTTTCCGAGTATGAGAGCTTTCTGAAGAAGGCGGGCGACGGATCCAAAAGACCTCGGAAAGACCATCGAGGGACATCTCCGCGACGCCATTGTAAAAGGTCTTATCGACAAGAAGACAGAGGAACGGATCAAAAAAAGGCCTATGAGAGGATTGCGAACCTCATGCAGAACCGCGAAAAGATGAGTACCGAAGAGTATCAGAAGCAACTCCAAGAAGCCAAAGACGAGCTCACGCAGATCTACAAGGAGCTCGCCGAAAAGAAGAAGGAGGCCTTCGACAAGACGGGACTCAAGGACTATGAAGAAACGAAGGAGAACTCCATGCGTGGAGCGTTGGCTAAAAGCCTCACAAGAAAGCATCGACCTGCTTGCTGGCGTTATGGGTGCCATTCGTGTGTCCATAGAGCAGATTATACGGCTGATGAATGAGAGTCGCGGCAAGGGGGAGGCGTGGCTGAATACTATGACTCCATCCGCCAATCATTCGCGGCGCTGCGTGAGATTCAAATCGCAGGTTGGAAAGAGGTCACAGCAATTAAGGATATGGTGCAGCAAATACACGTCACGCAGGTGACTGTGGCACAGCTCTCTCAAACCGTGGCCGACCATACGGCCTCGATCAAAGAGACCAGCCGACGCATGGCTGAGAGTATTACAGCAATCAATAACAGCGGTGTAAAGATCAAAGGAGGAGGACTCGGATTATGACCCACACACTCATTGACGGACGAAACATTTACGACGCATTCGGAGCCACGCTTTCTCCGGATTCGTTCGGTAACATTCTGAAGTATCCCGCACGGGAGGCGGTGCACCAGACAGACTTTGCCGAATCGCACGGCATACAGGCCGACCTGCGTTTTTTTCGCTTGCAGCGCCGCCGCTTACAGCTCACCTTTTTCTTGGCTGGCGATGGCGAGGCAGACCTACAGGCGCGCATCAAGGCCTTTGTTGACAAGCTGGCCGCCCCAGACTGGCATACGTTTGACTTTGGGATGGGACAGTTTTTCTCTTTTCGCTACGTGTCTACCTCTGGCCTTGTCATGCACCGTCTACTTGCCCCCAATCGTGCCGGCGCCACACTTACGGTAATGATGGAAGAGCGCACCTTCCCGGGGCTTATACGGACGAGTTATTACATGGTCGTAGGCCCCCACCCCCGTGCCACATACTCCGCGCGGAGTGGCTTCGATTCGGGGTGTAGACCTTGGCGATTATGGTGCGTCGCTTGACGATGTTTATATCGGCGCGGCGGCCGCCCCGGCTGAACTGAAAGCCCCGTACAACGACGGCAGGACACTTCATCTCGACGCACCGCGAAGAAAGTCCGCCGACTGGACACTCTACATCGATCTCGCGGCTCCAACGCTGGATCACTTCATACACAATTGGAGCGCGCTCTACAACGCCATCGCAGCGCCGGGCACATTCCCGCTCTACCTGCGTGAACGAGGTACCACGTCGGAGGTCTTCTACAGGGATTGCACGGCGTGCACTGCCATCTTTGGTACGTGGCACGCAGCCAAAATGCAGATCAAAGTCACCTGCCCCACCGGGGAGTAGTGGGTGATCGCAGATGTCCCTTCTACTTTTGCCGCCGAACAACAAACACAGCAACAAAACACACCCCATTCCGGGGGAGGGTAACACGACTTCCCCGGCAACAACAACGAAACACCCAACAACCCACCTCACCCAGAAAATGAGTGTAGTATCCGAATTGATGCAAGAGACCGCCACGCTGGCTGACACGCCCGCGGTGATCCCTTTTGCCTTCCAGAACGTGCCCGAGGGTAAGAACCCGGGCGAAGCCATATCGATCAAACCCATCACCGTGGGCACATGGTTTCGCATGCGCCCCTTGCTGGCGGCTATCGATAAGGCGGACGTCGAAAGACTGATCGCACGACCAAAGCCCGAGGGCGACGCGCCCGAGGACGACATACCCACGACGGACGGCACTCCGTCTGCTGACGCCTTGGAGGTCATGCAGCGATACGGCGAATTGGTCTTCGAGATCGTCTGCCTTGGGATCCACAACCGCCCGGGCGACATGCCCCGATGGTTTCGAGAGACGCTTCAAGAGAGCGCCACGTGGCGAGACCTCTACGTGCTCCTTAACGCCATCCTGTACCGCCTCGGTGTGCAGTCTTTTTCCAACTCTATCACAGTCCTGAAAGCTGTGAGCCCGCTCGGAGAAGAGGAGATGATAGCCCTTCAACGGAACAAGACCGCTCGGACGCAGAAAGCCCTTTCGGCTTCCTCTCAGCCGCCAACGAGGCCTTCGGATACAGCCACCGAGAGACCCTCGCCGCGCCCTATGCCCTGATGCTGGCCCTGATGCGTGAACGCGGCTACACCGTGAATAAGCGCAATCGTGAGATGGAGCGAGGCGATGACTCCAAGGGCGACGATGGCGAGGAGTACAGAATGATACGAGACTTCGAGACGGGCGAAATGCGGCCCGTACGCGTAGCCAAGGGTGGACGGATCTGATCCGCCACCCACCCCAAACAGACAGCTAAACAGAACCAAAAACAGACAACACCGAATGGTCATCTATAGAGCAGGTAAGCAGATCGCAGACGTGTGGGTCGGCGCCGCCTCCTACACGCTGGAGGAGATCAACGGCGCCCGGATCGCCTACGTAGAGTTCACCACCCTGCAACCGATCGGACTGACCGTGAATGACTACATCTCCTACAAGGGTGAGACGTACCACGTCCGTCACCGCGAAGACGTCACGAAGGAGGAGGTCAGCCGCGGCTTTGCGTACCGCGTGAAGCTCTACCACGAGATGTACCGACTGCACGACGTCGTGGCCTTCCCTTACGAGAAGCCCGACTTCCGTAAGAACATGAGCAAGTACAACGGCACGGCCAGCCAGTTGCTGGACATCGTGGTGCGATCCATGAACCGCGTGCACGCCGGATGGAAGGCAGGCAGCTGTGTGGAGACGAAGGCCGAGACGTTCGATCTGAAGGACAAGACGTGCGCCGAAGTTGTTAATGAGATCGCCACACGCTTCGAGACCGAGTTCTATGTGCAGGATCGCACCCTAACTATCGGACGACGCGAAATCGATCGCCCCGGCAGCCGCATCTATTCACAGGGGCACGGACGGGGGATTCCGATCCATCACACTCTCAGCCGTCGAGGAGGTGCCCCCACTGACGCGCCTGTACGCCTACGGCTCCGACAAGAACTTGGCAGCGCAAGGCACCAAGGATGCGCTGGAGTACCTCAAGCTCCCCGGAGGTGCACTCTATCTGGAGAAGAACGTCGACAAGTACGGTGTGATCGAACGCCCGAAGCAGTTTCAGGACATCTACCCCCACGGCGTCTTTACCGTCACGGCGCGCGTGGACGAGTTTACGTTGCAGGCCGCGGGAATCGATTTCGATCTTGACGCGCAACTGATAGACAACACAGAGCCGACCGTCACCTTTCAAGACGGCGGTTTGGCAGGCTATGACCTACACATCGTCAAAGGCTCATGGGACAACAAGACGAAACAGTTCAAACTGGCTAAGGTGGAAGAAGAGGGTGCCCTCAAAGTGCCCGGTGACATCCATTTCGCGGTCGGAGATAAGTTCATTCTGACCGGTATTAAGATGCCCAAGGCCTACGTGGATAAGGCATCCGAGGAGCTTCGGGTAGCGGCACAGAAGTACCTCGATGGCAAATGTGAGAACCGCACAAAGCTGGCCGTGGTCTGCGACGAAGTCTTGTTCGCGAAGCACTCACTCAGTGTGCAGTGTGGCGAGCTGATGCATATCCGAGACGCACGCCTCGGGCTGGATCGAAAGATCCGCGTGACGAGTGTCAAGCGCTTCATCGAGAATGACGATGAAGAGCCGTATCGCTATGAGATTGTGCTCAGCGACTTTCTCGAGGGCAACCGCTTCATGCAGGAGCTGAGCGACATCAAGAAGGAATCAAGGCCGCGCGCGAGCGGGCCGAGGAAATGGTGCGATACAGCCGCCGCCAATGGCAGGGACGTCAAGGAGACACAGGAGCACCTGAAGAAGGATTTCGCCGACAAGTTCAAGGAGTCTATCAATCCCGTGACCATCGAGACGATGCAGTTGATCGTCGGACATGAGCAACTGCAATTCGTGTTCGTAGACAGTAAGACGGCGCCGCAAAAGGTGGTCGGGGTGTACCCGGAGTTTGTCGGCGGACGGATACATATCCGCGCTGCGGGCCTCTTCTTGAAGCACATGACGATGGGCGTTAAGGCCATCTCATCGAAGCATGACCCCAGCCAATACCGCTATTGGGAGATGGCGGACTTCACCTCCGACGGGCTGGCGGCGGATAAGGTCTACAGGCTCTACGCCCGTGTACCCGTAAGCGGTGAGAGTGGCACGTTTGTGTTGCACGACACGTTCAAGGGCATGAACGATGAGGCGGGCTTCTACCTACTTCTGATGGGCTACCTCGGGGCCGAGCGAGAGGGCAACCGCTCGTGGGGGCGCGCGTATGGCTTCACGGAGATCCTTCCGGGGCAAATCACCACGGAGCTGATCCAAGACCCCAACGCGCAGCTTGTGATCGACCTCGCTAATGGTCGCATTACGGGCCCGCTGACCATCACCGCCGGCTCGGTGGGCTACAACAACCTGACCGACAAACCCGACTTGACGGGCTACCTGACTAAGTCTGAGTTCAAAGTCACGGCTGATCAGATCCGCGCGGAGGTGGGCCGTGCCAACCAAACGGCAGGCGGCACGAAGGCTCAGCTGGACGCCTTCCAGCAACAGACGCAGCAGAACGTGAACAACCTGATAAACCGCGCCAATGCAGCCGACGGCAACATCTACAAACTCAAACCGCTGGATTTGTGACAAAGGACGGAGTGAACGCATGGTGGTCGGCTGGATTGACTGAAAAGGGTCAGCAGATAGCGTCTTACATCTCTCAGACTCCGAGCGCCATCAACATGATCGCTAAGAACATCAACATGGACGCAGTTGTGACGTTTGGGCCGATGAAAGATCGAATGAGAGCGGCAGAAGAGCGAATAACCAACGAGGAAAGATACACTACAAACTTGAGTACGAAGGTCGACAACGTGAAATATCAGATCGAACAAAAGCTCGATCAGAAGCAGGGCGTAAACGACACCATCCAGCTCAATCGGATCAAGTACGGCGACCGCACCATCATTGATCACGGTAAGATTATCACCTCGCTGATCGATACGGATAACTTGAAAGTGAGAAATGTAGCGCAGGTAGGTGGGTTCAACATCGAAGGAAACACGCTAACGGCACAAGGTTTTAATAATTTATGGGGAACTAATCAGGCGGTGAGGATTGATCCCTTTGGAGGAATCAATGTACGGAATGGGAACAACTTTGAGACACAACTATCCGCTTCAGGACTAACTACCGTTGCTTATGCTGGGAGCACATCGATTCAAGGAGCTACTTTTCATTTACATCGTGAAGGAAAGGCCTTCGAAGTGCTCATTTCCCGTATCCCGTGCAGCCCTGACTGGCATGATTACTTGCAATTCAAAACCAAAGGCCTCCCCCATAAGAATCACATTGCAGCCATGTCAGGCGGCCACGATTTCAAGCGCGTGGTTATAGATATCAATACCGGCCTGATGGGATGGGAATAACCCTGAACAATCACCACAAACAATTATACAGAATGAAAACAATCAATTTCAGCAAGGTGCGCGAAGGGGAGTACATTTCCGAGAGCTTCGCGCCGGAGAGCGACGCGATCAGCGTGCGCGTAGAGTTTGAAACAAGGGCGACGGGCAATGCTTTGATCGTTGAGCGTTCCATCACGGGGCAGGACTGGGTGACGGCTGACGTCGTGACCGGGTATGGCTTCGACGGGAAGGCGGTAGAGTTTGGCGTGGACGGCATCGTAGCCGGGCAGCAATTGCGCCTCGTGGCCGGTGCGCCCGCCAGTGCGAAGTATATAGGATAACCAAAGATAGATCTATGAAAATCGTGCATTTGATTCAGTACCACCTCGGAGGTAGCCGAAAGAAGAAAGGCGGCAAAAACACCTCAGCTCCCCGACGCAGGCAAGCCGTATGTAGAGAGTGTCAGCTATGACAAAGACGCCAAAAAGGTGCGTCTGCGTGCTCAGAACGCCCGGGCGGGAGAGGTCAAAAACGCCGCTGGGAGATTGGCAGGAGTTTCCGGTCGATGTTCCCGAGCCTACACCGCTACCCGACGCGGGTAAGCCGTTTGTGGAGGGTGTGACGTACGACCCCGATACGAAGAAGGTAAAGGTGCGTGCCAAGGTCGCACAAGCCGGGGAGGTGAAAGACCCAATCGGAGAGGAGCAAGAGTTCCCGATCCATGTGCCCACCCCACCTGCACCGCCCGCACCCACTTTGCCAGACGCCGGCAAGCCCCGTGTGTCGAAGTTCGATTACGATCCAACCACCCGGAAAGTAACCGTTCAGGCCAGCGTATCGCAGGCGGGCGAAGTCAAGACACCCCTCGGAGACGAGCAGACGTTCGACATTCCGGCGGAGGCAACACCGCCAGCTGCACCCGGTTTCAAGGGATACTTTTACAAGTACATCGTGGAAAAACAAAACCGAATCAGAAGGTCCGGGCGCCATCACCACGGAGGTTCAATCTTTGGTTATGATTCCGCAAACGGGAGCAGTCACGCTCTATTCTAAGAAATACCCATTCGAGATGGGGAAAGCGACGAAACGCAAGTTCACCCTCGATTTGCTTCCAGATTATGCGCCACGCGTGATCACTGAGGACACATTTAGTTTGGAAGACGGGTATCTGTGTATTACGCAGAAAAATCGACATTGTAAACTTCTCTGATCCGGTTTTCCCGTAACCACACCCATCGGCGGGCCTCCAATAGCGGCGCCCGCCGCCTTTTTCAAACCAACTAACAACAAACAATGGAAGTACTCTTTGAAGGCACCGGCGCTATGTTTCCCGTGGCAACCGCGTGTTTCGCATTCGTTTTTATCGCCATCACAGTAGACCTCATCAGCGGCATACGGAAGGCCAAAGAGAGCAAGCAAGAGATCCGCTCGAAACCGCTCAGCCGTAGCGTTACGAAGTTCGTCATCTATGAGGGCGCCGTAATCATTGCAGCCATGATCGACTACATGCTGCATTTCTCGCATCTGTTTGTATTGATGAAGCTGCACCCCATCGTAGGGTTGCCCGTCATTACCTGTCTGATAAGTGTCTTTCTCTGCATTATCGAGATTCTCAGCATACGCGAAAAGGCCGACGAAAAGACCCGCCGCCGCTCTGAGGCTATCGTGCAAGCCGTGATTGAAGCCCTTGGGAATGACAACCTCGCCGAGATTCTACGGAAGAAGGCAGATGACACCTTGCACGGCCACCAACCACCCCTCAACAACCCAACAAATAAACGATTCAACAACAATGAACACTACAACCCAAACCACCATCCCGCCGGAGTTTACCCCGGCTTATGCCCCCTACACGTACAAGGGGCAACCCGTCAAGGGCGCCTTTGGCCCCAACACTCGCCCCGACTTTGTCAAGGCCAGCGACCGCGCCTACTTCGAGGCCGACAACACGCTCAGCAACGCGATGCGCCAGCTGATGATCTCGATGGACGTGCTGGACACCGGCGCAGGCATGAAGCCCGTCGGCGACTTCAACTACTGCAACATCAAGGCCCGCCGTGGGCAAGACGGACGCTTTGGAAAAAGACGAGGTGGAGGGCAGCCTCGACCCGTATGCCAACTACGCCAACCACGTAGACTTTGCCCGGGCCAAATTGCAGCTCATTCAGCACCCCCGCTGGGGCGTGAACCTCAAGACGGACACTCCCTCGGAGGTGATCGACAAGATCGAAGGCACGCCCATTGTTTGGGGTACCCTCTTCAGCCCCGCCGCGCAGCGTGCACTGGAGACGGGCCGAGGAATCGATGATTTGAAGCTCGACTATGAGAAGGCCATCGTGAAGCGTTACCGCGCCCTCGGGATCACGGACATCCACAGCGCCCGCAAGAAGTATTACTGCGAAAAAGATGACCGCCATCGGGCGGCAAGTAGGCCAGATGATGGCCGGTGGCGATCCAAACGTGACCTACACGCCCGACTTCGAGCGCAAAGCCCGCCCCATCCCGCCGAAGAACCCCACGCCGATCGAGCCGCCGGTTGTACCTCCCATCAGACCGGCCACGCCGGGCGCTCCATCGGTACCCCAGCAGCCAGACTTGAAGAAGGGGCCGCTGCCCCTCACCGAGGAGGCCTTCGACGCGCTGGCCTTCACCCGCCGCTCCGAGGCGCGTCTGATGAATGGGCAAAAGGTCACCGTGACGGCCGTCGACTTTGCCAAACGGCAGATCAGCCACCACAAAAACGGGCATCCGTATTGGGTGGAGCTGAACCAGATCGCCGCCATCTCCTAACCAATCGCAGCACGGGGCGCTCCTTCTTTACGCGTAGGGGCGCCCCGCTTTTTATCACTACCACCCCCAACCCGCCGTGCATTTCTCCGACCGCAAACACATACTCCGACTTGCAGCTCAGCAAGAAGACATCAAACGCATCTTTGATCGCTTTGCGCGCGAAGCTGGCGCACAGCTCGAACGGTGGACGCCCAAGGCTGCACCGGGCATCATTCATCCGTCTGACGTGTGGCTGCATAACCGCGTGGCCGAAAAGCGCATCGAGAAGCTCCTCGACCAGTTGCACACTGATCTCGTGTCCAACATAGACGCCAATACCCGTGCGGCGTGGGAGGACTCGAATCGAAAGGTTGACGAGATGATCCGGGACTTCATTGCCGACATCCCTCTCTCGGAAACTTTTCGCCGCGGCATGTTTACCCGCAACGCCGAGGGGCTACGCGCCTTCATGCAGCGTAAGCATGCGGGAATGAATCTCTCAGATCGCATCTGGAGTGTGGTTGAGGGAGCACGCGAAAACATGGAGTTCTATCTCGCATCTGGCATTGCAGAGGGGCGTCCGGCCGCGCTTTTGTCGCAGGATATACGCTACATCCTCAAGGAGCCGGACAAACGCTTCCGACGTGTGCGTAATGCCGAGGGAAAACTGGTTATGTCGCAGCCCATGAAAGACTACCACCCCGGGTGCGGTGTGTACCGATCCAGTTACATGAATGCCCTGCGTGTGGGCGCCACGGAGACGAACATTGCCTACCACGAATCCGACCATCAGCGTTGGCAGTCGTTGGACTTCGTCTTAGGCGTAAAGGTGGAGCGATCGGGCACATCAGCTAAGCCTTGCCCGGTGTGTGACGCCATGAAGGGCACGTACCCGAAAGGGTTCAAGTTCCTCCCCGGCATCCGTTCTGTATCTGCCACGCTACGCCGGTCATGCTCAGCGGACAGGAGTTCACGGACTACCTTGTGACGGGTCGCATGCCTGCCGGACGCGTACTGCGTGACATGCCCGCCAGTGCTCTCGAGTATGTTGAACAGCACCCATCTTATCGCACCTCCCTACTCATACCTGCACAATGTGCCCTTCTTCGACAAGGAGGCCGCTGCGAACGTGTCAGGGGGTGGCGCACCAGCCAAACCTTCTCGACCAGAAAAAGACTGCGTGGCAAAAGGAGGACATTCAAAGGCGATGGAATACGCGTGTGTCTACCAACCGACATGCCGCAACCCTTGAAGCCATTGCGACTGATTTTGCCGACGTGCCTTCCATTACGCTCCTCGGTGGCAAGGTGAGCGGCCGAATAGCAGCCGGCGCGGATCCTTCGGAGGTGGACGCGCTGATGGCTCGCCTCCGTCATAAGATTGAGGTAAAGAAGGCGTGGGAGGATCGAAGGGACACGAACTACCTTTCTGTTTTGCTAGACAACGTACCGGAATACAAAAAGAAATTTGGATCTGATGCGTTGCATACAGTCTATGATTCCGTAAAGGAGAAGATCGCTGGGTGGGAAAAAAACTGCCTTTGGATAAGCAGTTGAAAAAAAGGCCAAGTTTGAGGCGATTGAGTTCTTTGGATCGAATAAGTATGGCGCGCAAAAGAAGTATGCCACATGGGAAGTCGCACGTGATGCATATAAGAAACACTGTGCTCTTCTTGAGTATAAGATCGCCAAGCAGGAGGTAGAGTGGGATACGCTTCACGCGTTCGGGTATGCAATGACCACGAAGAGCAAGAATGTGAAGATGCTTGCTTCCGAACTGGAATCTTTGCTCAATGCCAATGCCCCGCTCGACACATTGCAAACGAAGGCGTCCGAGTTTAAGTCGGCTGTAGACAAACTCGAGGCAGCAAAGGCAGCTCGAGCGGCAAAGACAGTAAAAGGGTTCCTTGGGATCAGATGTCTATACGCAGGCGCGCAAGGATGCTGCGTTATGGGATAAGACAGGGGGGCAAAAAGCGGATGACATGCTGATTGGTACAGCGTCAAAGAACTGGATGAAAGCGCCTGCGATTGAAAAAGACATGATTTACGACTATTCAAAGCATTATTGCGACGTGAATGAGCCGCTACAAGGCCGTAAGTATGAGAATCCGCAAACACGGGAGAAATTTGAGAGAAAGGTGAACGCTATCACGTCTTACATTGAGAGGAATGCGCTCCCGGAGGATATGTGGTTTACGCGCGGCGACAGCGGTTTAGACGTTATTGCGTCAAGAATAAGATTTGCGGGAGGGAGATGCCGAGTAAATTGGACGACTTGGTAGGTATGACAATGCAGGAAGGCGGCTTCCTCTCAACAGGAAGTCGGAAGTGGTCTGGATATTACCATAAGCCAGTGGTTCTAAATATCTATGCACCCAAAGGAACGCGTGCTGCTTACATAGAGCCGATAAGTTATTACGGAGCTGAATTTCTTGGACTGAAGGGCGGCGGAAGAGGCTGGGATGGAAAGACGCGTTTTTAGCAAATTCGGCCAAGAGCAAGAGACCTTATTCCAGCGCGGCTTAAAGATGCGCATCACGAAGGTCTACAGGTCGAAGACGGCTTACGGGGATCAGATCTTTATTGACTGTGAGGTGGTCGGACAGGAGTTTAGAGATCTATCCAAGATCAAAGACGTGAACATCGGCTATTAAGTTCCTGGAATTTTGTCCATCGGGACATGGTCGCTCGGTATGCTTAGATATTCATCTATGAGCTTGTAGAAGTTCGCGATCTCGGCCTTTATGTTATGGGCGTATTTCCCCCAAGAGGTAAACAACGCTATAAGTATAGGGTAAGGAATGCCTGGATACCGTTTGCCTCCTACTGCTTCATAGTATTCATTCTCGCCTTCGACAGCCCCATTCGTTTCAACATATCCTTTCTCTATCCACCAGAATAGCCCCATCGGGGCGAGATCTGGACTCGAGTAGGGATTATCATCGCCTCCGCTATAATACCGGCATTGCTTGATCAATTCTTCTTTGCTCATAGTTGTATCCATTTAATCAGACAAAGGTAGGTGTCCCCGTGGGATCTACCTGAGTAGTACCTCGGAGTAATCCTGAAAGGCACGGGACCGAAACCCGCCTTTTGATACCTTTTGCGACGTGAAACTTTCTGGAAGTTATGTGTTTAAGAGGTGGACCTACTTTCAATTCGTGACAATTCGTCACGGATTGGGGCAGACCATCTCGAGGACTCCCTCGGAATGGTAGCCCGGGAGTTAGTCTGCAAATAAGATTCGATGTGCAAATGATGGATTGAAGCGCCACGCAAGCACCCTTATGCTGTGAAGCTGATTTAGTCTGCAAATAAAGAAGCAGGCTGAGATAGAATATGTTGAGATGTTAGAAAGGTGTTCCAGTCACTCTGCGCGCATATAAAGCAAGAGCCGCCCGGGGTATCCCGGATGGCTTTCGTAACCACTCCAACAGCTTGGTTAGCGAGCTGTCGCAGAGGCGGAAAAAAAGAGTCTGAAGGGCCGGGGCACAAAAAAAGTTTACCAGACATGCTGATATTGCAGACGTGGCATACAATCTTTGCATCCGTAGAACAATTAGACAAACAACACAGCCGCTCTTGGGAAAGAGTGGGGCTGCATTGCAATACCATCTATTCAACAATCACAGCAACTAAAGAGAGAACACTCACAGATGACAGTAATTGAAGCAATCAAAAAAAGGCGCTCAAAGAACAAGGCGTAAGCGAGAGCCACGCCGAAAGGGTGCAGAAGGCATTTGGCGTGAACGCCGTGGACGGCGTCGCAGCCGCTGTAAAAAGCCTTCAAGGAGTACATGCTCCCAGCCATCGAAGAGGCCGACAAGACGGCTAAAGAGAAAGCAGAGGAGGCTCGCAAAGCAGCCATTGCGGAGTACGAAAAAGGCGCACGGCCTGAAAGACGGCAAACCCATTGCGCCGGATCCCACGCAACCTATCCCGCCGAAACCGCTCGAAGGCACCATCCCAACCGGATCGAACGTCGAGCTGGCCGAGCTGAATAAGCAGCTACAAGAGATCCGATCGAGGATCGCTAAGTCGGAAGCAGAAGCTGCCAACGCCGCGCGCCTTTCAGAGGCGAAAGCAGCCATTCAGAAAGCCGGTTTGCCTGAAACGTGGATTTCGCGGATCAATACATCCGCAGAGACTTCAATCGAAGAGCAAGTGAAGACGCTCGGAGATGAGCTTACAGCCATTCGGCAAGATGCCATCAATCAAAAACGTAGCCTCAGGCGGTATGCGTTCCATGCCTGTGGAAAGCACAGCGCGCACAGCTGAAGACTGGGCAAACTTCATGAGTCAGGCCACGGCTCAGAGTGCTGAAAGAGGCACAGCGACCTTCGATGCGGGCGCTGAATAAACGAATCACAACTAACAATTTAACAGTAAGACATTATGCCATTTTTAAGTCAAGAGCGAGAATTTCAGTACAAGCCCGGCATCGTGAAGGAGCTGGAAGACGTAGTCGGCGGCGGAACGATCGATCGCAGCGAGCTTCGAGCGGCTCTCTTCTCCGGCAAGACGTTGGATGAATTGCCTCCGCTTACTCCCGTGGTGAAAGACGCGGAAACGGGTGTCTACCATGTGATCAAAACTGCGCGCGTCTATGAGGCTGCCTCGACCGCGAAGTACAAGGTGGAGAAGAAGCACCTCTTTGTCGTGGGCGACGCCGTAACACTCGGAGGTGCGTTTGATAAGGACTCCGACGTGATCACGGAGATCGATAAGAGCGACCCGAAGTTCGACATTATCACACTGGCCGCTACCATTGGCGCCGCTGCAAAGGGCGACGTACTTGTGCTGGCCAAGGACAAACAGGGCGCAGGTAGCGCAGTGCCCAAGTATGGCGACAAGAAGAGTGAGGTGTTTCTGACAAAGAACAAAGTAAACCTCACCGTTGCCAATCAGAGCTGTGGGCTGCTTGTGAGGGGGACGGTGACAGAGGCATCTATGTTGTTCCCTCTCGACAATGTTTTGAAGGAACGCACGCGCATTCGCTTTGTGTAATCAGTAACGACTAACAACAACAATGGAAAGAAGCATTTTATCGTTGGTGAATCAAGCCAACCTTGAGGGGCGATTGAGATCCAATCCAACCCCCATGTTTTTTTCCCGAACTTCTTTGGGATCAAAGAAGTCAGCACTTTGACTTGGAAAACGCTCGTCGGAGAACAAGGCGTTCCCGTCATTGCAGACGTGATCAGCTTTGACTCGTCCGCGCCAATAAAGAGCCGGGAGGTGATTCGGAAGCTCTCTGGAGACATTCCGAAGATCTCCATAAAGTACCCGATGAATGAGTCGGAGCTGAACGAATATATCCGACTCCAATCAGACATTCGAAACGACGCCCGGCTGCGATCTGTGCTTGATCTCGCATTCAAGGATACGGATCGAGCTTACAATGGTGTCAGAGGTCGCATTGAATGGATGGCCTTGCAGCTGCTTTCGCGTGGTGGATTCATGCTAAATCCGACCAACAACGACGGCATCGTAACCACCGCATTCGTTGGCTGTGGTATGCCTAACGACAATCGCCGCGTAAGTACGGCCGACTGGTCAAACTCGAACACTGCGGACGGCTTGCAGGGACATCGCAGACGCTGTCGATATGGCCTTTCAAAAGGGGCGCAATATTCGGTACGTGGTCATGCGCGCTGACGATTTCTCGCTTTTGAGAAAGCAGAAGTCTACGATTGAGGCCTTGAAGGGGTGGTTGAACCAATCTGGCAAGCTCGCACCGTCTTTTAAGGTGATCAACAACTACCTCGCAGACCAAGAGTTCCCCGTCGAAATAAAGCTCGTAAAGCCTGCCGTGAGAATTGAGAATGCTGCGCACGTGCGCAAGACCGTTTGCCCGTGGGAGCGCAAGCGCATTGCCCTCATTGAAGACCTGAGGGTGGGCGATATTCAGCACGGCCCGATTGCCTCTGAAACGCTGGCTTCTATGCGCCAAAAAAAGCGCTGATGGTGAAGAAGGACTTTGTTTTGGTTTCCAAGTGGTCAGAACCGGAGCCGGTAACGGAGTGGACAAAGGCAGAAGCCAACGCCATGCCTGTGATCAACGATCCCGAGGGGCTTTTCATCCTGAAAGCTGACGGAACGAGCTGGAATGACGACACGGAAGGCACGGACAATGTCCCGGCAATGTTGCTCGGAGAAACGGTGAAACCGGAATCGCTTACCATCGAGGACTAAAAAGCAACCGAGCGCGGGTAACGGAATGAAGACGGTCAAAGACGCGATAATGGCTTACCCCGGTGTGGCAGACGGAGAGGAGTTCCTCTCCGTCGTGCTCACTGATCGCGGACTGGACGGCGAGGCTGTGTATGCGGCCGAGGCCGGACGTGATGTGCGATTGGCCGTGGCTGACGTGTACGCCATGATCGGAGGCTTACCAAACTTCACGGAATACAAAGCTCTCAGTGTCTTACGATCGGGCTTGGTATCGGAGTAAGGCCGCCGAGCTGTACCGTGAGAATGGTGAGGCTGAAAAGGCTAATCGACTGGGAGGAATATTCGTTCCGCGCGGTAAAAGCAACCAGACATGGTGACACGCTATCCTAAGGAGCATGACGCTGAGGTGGTTTACGATTCCACTGGACACTTGGAACATGGCGAATGGATCCCGGGCGTTCATAAGACGGTGCACCTGCACGGCCGTTTCGATCACTCCAATAGCAGTCGCCATGTATTGAAACGCGACAGCAACGGGAATCAGCTCGAGGTATACGGTGAGTATTACACTCGTATGCGTCGACCGAATGAGGCCGAGCGCTGCCTTACGTTACGCATCCCAGGTCTCGGTATAGAGCGTCCTATCATTGTGTGGGAGAGTTATCAGACGCATTCTGTGATCTACGTATGAGCGCATCTACCAAACCTTGCTTAAAACCGCTTTGGACAAAGCAGCAAATGCATGGCATGTTTGAGCGTCTACAAGACCGTACGGATGAGGTGATAAAGACTCTGCTTGCAAGGGCAGGCGAAGAGTTTATCACACTGGCCCGCAGTATTCGCACCTACAAGGATCGCACGGGGAACCTGCGGAGCTCGACCGGATACGCCATTTTCAAAGATGGCAGACGCGTAGGAACGAGCGTCTTCAATGCGAATGTCGGAGAGCCCGGAAAGAAGGACGGCGAAAAAGGGCGTTACGGCCGGAGAACAAATGGCCAGAGCGGTAGGTCGCACCCACTCGAAGGGCTACGTGCTTGTCTGCTTTGCGGGCATGAGTTACGCCGCCGCGGTCGAGGCTAAAGGGTACGATGTGGTCACCCATTCTGCAGATAAGACCGAGGATTTTCTGATAAGCGAGGCCGCCAATCTGTTGCGCGCGCTCAAAGTATAATCCAGCATGGCAGACTTCTTCGACATTGTGGACATCGTCTTTGCGGCTGTGGACAGAGCAGGAACGGGATTGCCAGCCTATAAACATCGGGCAGAGACGGGCGTGAAGGTCGACCACATCGTGGTTAACACGACCGGGGTAGCAGTGAAGACCTACGTCAATAAGGCGCCGGTGGTCAATGTTAACCTATTTATTCGCCCGTATCCCAACGGTATGATCAATGCCCGACAGATCCAGATGCAGGCCGGAAAGATCAGAGAGGCGATCAAGCACCCACCCGCTCCACCGGGTATGTACTTCAACGCCCGCGTGGCATGGGAGGGAGAGATAGAGACCGGCGACAGCTTTACCCTCTACAACATCCGCGTGGAGGTAATCACCGAGAAATAGAAACATGAAACCAACTTCAATCAATTAGAACAATACAGACATGGCAGAAGAAAGAAAAATTGGCGATTGATGTCGTCTACGTAGGCGTGGCCGATCCCGGCGACGGCGTTCCGAGAACGAGCTTTACCCGGGTCTCGACGGTAGAATCTGGGTCTATTCAATACAACGTAAACGATCCGCAGAAGACAGAGTTCAAAAAGGTACGGCAGCGATAAACCTTGGGCCGTCATTCTGAAAGCTGGAGAAGCTGATACATTGGTTCTAAACATCCCCTCTCCAACGATGGATGAGCGCAAGCTCTTTATGGGTGGGGAGCTCAATGGAACCAAGGACGAATGGAAAAAACCCGTCGTGACGCCAAGCATTCGCAAGACGTTGATGCTTAAGACGAAACCGTACGGAGGGAAGCAGCTCGTCTACACGTTTGTCAATTGTGACGTGTTTGGTAAGATTACTCAGCTTCCCGGAGAGGATACGACTGAAATCTTGCAGGTGCAGTTCACTGTCCTCAGGGGCCACCACGGCTGCGGGCGTTGAGAACACTCCTATGATCGTAGAATCGAAAGACGCAGCCTAATCAGCTGCGCCTCTCATAGATGTGAGGCCGACTTTTTTTTCATAGTGATTAGTGCTTGGTAGGGTTGCGGGGGTGAGAATCTCTCCTGCAACCCACCTTTCTTGCCGGCACAGACCAATTACAACCAACAACGACCAACCAACAACCCAGCAGAACCACAATGAAAAGTATCGATTTCAGTCAGCTCGAGGTGGAGACTTCGATCGGCGTATTTGAGAAGGCTGACCTTAGAAGTGCGCTTGGAAACATCATATACCAACGAGCGACCACCCTCGAACAGGATGCTCTGGCAAGATCCATTTTCGGCGCACCTGAGAATCAAACGAAGGTATTTTTCGGATGACGAATATGCGGCCATGATGCAGGCTTTCAAGGCCGCCGGAGTGCTTTATCCTGTGATTCGAGCCATCGAGAAACAGGTCGAACCTAAGCCGAAAGGGAATACGACCGCATGAAAGTCTTTTACAACAGCCTTATTCCTTTTCGAGGCTTTACGGCGATCAACCTCTTTGGGTACGTCTTTGCCCGCCGAGAGTTTGAGCCGGTCTCCGATCGCATTCTCCGTCACGAGGCTATCCACACGGCCCAGATGCGCGAGACGGGCTATGTGGGCTTCTATCTCCTCTACCTTGCCGAATGGCTCTGGCGGTGGGCGCGACTGAAGGATGCCACGGCGGCCTATCGTGCCATCCGCTTTGAGCGCGAGGCCTACGCGCATCAGGACGAGCTGGACTACCTCGCCTACCGCCGACCCTTCGCTCGGACACGGGAGCGGAGGTTGTAACCCCCACACACAGGCTGAAAACCAGACCACCCCCCACATGCCAGATATTCAAACCCTACTTCAAAAGTACGCCGGCGACGTTGGGCGGCTCATTGACGAGCTTTCCGCCGACACCCTCGAGAATAGGCGCCCGGCCGAATACCGCGACGAATACAACGGCGGCCGCACGCGCCGAAAGACCTCCGTCGGATGGCGAGAGGATAAGGTGCTCGAGGTCTATTCCAACACCCTGAAGGATGAACGCGGCGACCCCCTGCGACTGGATGATAAGCACATCCCGGTGGCTAAGATCGTGACCAATTTCCCCAAGAAGCTAGTCCGCACGGAGGCCGCTATGATGTTTGGCGGCACGATGCATGTGGCCTCGACGGATCCCGACGAGGCCTTCAATGAGTTTCGGAACGTGTGGGAGCGTACGCTGGGCATGCAGAGCGTGCTCACGGATTTTGCCGAGAAGGTGCTTTCAGAGACCAAGGCCGCCATTGTCTTTTACCCCGTCATTTTCCCCCACTGGTCTGGCCAAAACGTCAATGAGATCAATTGCCGCGTGCTCTCTTTGCCGCAGAATAAGCATGTCGTCAGCGACTTTTACCCCCACTTCTTCGACGGCCGCATGGACGCCTTTATCCATCGCTACCAAACGAAGGACGAGGGCGGCTCGCTGCGCGATGAGGCCCGGATCTGGACGCGCGAGAAGATACTCACCGCCACCTCTGGGGCCGGCGGATGGGAGGTGCGTGAGGAGGTGAACGCCTTTGGGCTCATCCCGGTGGTCTACGCCGAGATCGACGCCCCGGCGTGGGAGGAAGTGGCGCCGCTGATGGATGCCCGCGAGATGCGCCTTTCACGACTGGCGGATACGAACGACTATTTCGCCGAGCCGATGATGGTCATCACGGGTGAGGCCGACGCGCCGGACAAAACCACCGTGGGTAAGGAGATGCAATTTCCAGTGCGCATCGATCAGGAGACCGGCCGGGAGTATCACGGCGATGCCAAATACCTCTCTTGGGATCAGTCCATCAACTCCACCTCTAAGGAGTTGGACGAGGACAAGAACGAGATGTATTCCGGCGTCTCTGCGCCCGACCTCTCGTTCGACAACCTCAAGGGGCTGGGCAACATTTCCGGCGTCGCCCGCCGCTTTATGATGCTCGATGCCGAGATCAAGGGAGCGATTCAACATGCGCGTCTTTGGCCCTGCCCTCAATCGCTGCATTACGGTGGTGCAGGCCGGCATAGCCAACATTACAAACATCAAGTTCAAGCCCCAGCTGGTGTCCGCGCGCTACACGGTGACGTTCGACTCCATCCTCCCCCGCGATCCGGTCGAGGAGGCCAACGTGCTCTCCATTGCCGGTGGCGGACGCGCCTTTAACTCACTCTCTACGATCGTCTCCCGCTCACCGCTCACCCCGCCGGGCGATCTCGACGGCGAACTGGGACGCATCAAAGAAGACGCAGTCGAAGAATCCGCCCGCACGAACCTCAGCAGGCGCCGTGGCCGCGGAATAGGATGGGATATGAAATCAGCGATTGCACTCATAGCCGCCTTGCTGCTTACGGCCTGCCTGCCACTCAAGCAGACGAAGCCCACGCAGCAATCGCACGTGGATTCGGTCTTCGTGCAGCGGCTCGTGCCCATTCCCGTGCCGCCTGACACGGCTCTCATGCGCGCCCTCCTCCGCTGCAATGCAGAGGGACGCGTGGCGATGGAGCGCCTCTCGATCGAGACCACCCGCAACGCCCGACTGGCCTTTCTGTTGGATAGCCTCGGAGAGCTCAGCGTCGAGACCATTGTCCGACATGACACGGTCTGGGCAAAGGCTGATAGCGTCTTTATCAACCGAGACGTGGTGCGCGAAGTGGTGCGTGAGGTGGAACGGAAGCCTACCCGCTGGGAGGCCTTCATACAGCGCTTTGGCACGGCTACGTTCTGGATCCTTTGCGGTGCCGTGGCGTGTGGTGCGGCATACGGCGCTCTGCGACTCTATCGCCGGCGACTACCTATATGAATAAAGAGAGGATGGGGTGTCGGGAAACGTTCATCATACCTTTGTCGCCGTCATGATGAAACGGAATCAATGTCAGTAAGTTTATTTTTTCTTGGAAACGAGTGGTTTGTTTTGAGGGCGACAGGATCGTAGCCGGATAACGTTATATACGCCACAAAACAGCCATCCGGGGAAGGGTCGCGACGTGATGTCGGGGCCCTTTTTCGTTTTATATCACCAGCCTCTTCGCGTGGCAACGGCGTGGCAAGATAGGTTAACTTGCTGATATACACAGCTAAATTGTGGAGCTGGAGAGTCGAACTCTCGTCCAAACGAGGAATTGATCCGCTTTCTACATGCTTATCTCTGCCTTCATTTTTCGTGCTGCGGCAAGACCAGAGCCACCAACCGCAACCTTATTCCCTAAAGTTTCGCCTGACGTCCGGGACGTCCATCAAGCTATCTCCGAAATTGCTGCACCACCGATTCGGACGGCCTCGAAGCCACGGCTTCCGGGTGGTGTCTCGTCCAAACACCTTGTGTAAGGATTAAGCCTTGACCTACTGTTCTTCAATCAGGCAGCGAGAGCGTAAGATTCTTCGCCAGTTAATTGTTCATCAGCCGAGATTTGAGTGCTGGCCAACGAGGCACTGCATGCTTACAAACCACTTCTACCCGCTGTCAAAACCGGTCAGCCCCGAAATGTGTTTGTTCCTTGGAAAAAGCCGCCTTGACCTTGTCACTTCGTCGACGCCTCGACGTGGCTGACTTTCTCTTTCAACGGGCGCAAAGATAGATTCTTTTGAATAACACGATCGCGGGGTCTGTGTGCTGCGCCTCGATCCGTCTGTAGACATTTCTTACTGCACACGGGGCTTTACACGAAAATCTTTTTCGGGCAAGTGCCTCGGAACCTCTTCGGCGTCGTACTTTTGGGGCCATAGAAATAACACCTATCCATCACACAGATCATGGTCTATCCATTCAAAACTCAGATTAAAGGCATCACTAAGCCGCCGAGAGAACGACTCGTGCAGACACAGTCGGTAGTCAAGTGGTTGTACGACGTCACACAAGCCGCCTTCAGACTGGAGCGTGCGCCCTTATTCGCGTTCGAGGGCAAGAGCAGATCTGGCATTTTTCCCAAGCATTCACTTCAAAAACGACTTCTAAGAGGCTCTACGGCTACCAAACGTGGGGCTCCTCCCGACGCTTACAACCTTATTCATCATGGCGACTCAAGAACAAATCCTTCACTACGCGTGGAAATACCAGCTCTACGCCGAGCCGGAATGGACGACCACGGACGGCGAACAGCTCCGCGTCATCACGCCCGGCATACACAACACTGACGCCGGGACCGGACTTCTTCAACGCCAAAGTGCAACTGGACGACATCACCGGGTGGGCAATGTGGAGATCCACGGCCGCTCGTCGGACTGGCTACGGCACGGGCACGACACGAATCCGGCCTACGACTCGGTCATCCTGCACGTTGTCGGTGAGGCTGACACGCCGATCCGTCGCACCGACGGCTCGCTCATCCCGCAGGTCGTCGTACGGGTGCCCGAACGCGTTGTCCGGAGCATCGACTGGTTGCTCTCGCGCGAGCAGGCCGTCCCCTGCATCGATCGCCTCAGCGGGCTCGACGACCGGTTGCTCTACGGCTGGCTCTCGGCCTTAGTCGGCGAACGCCTCAAACGCAAAACGAACGACATCTTCCGACGCCTCGAGCGCACACACAACGACTGGAACGAGACGTTCTACATCACCCTCTCGCGCAACTTCGGCTTTGGCACCAACAGCGACGCCTTCGAGTGGCTCGCCTCCGGGCTGCCCTTCAAATACATCTGCAAGCAGCGCCACAGCACGGTGCAAATTGAGGCCCTGCTCTTCGGCCAAGCGGGCATGCTCGGCGACACCCGTGACGACGCCTACTACCGCACCCTACAGCGCGAATACCACTTCCTCCGCACCAAGTACAGCCTTCGCCCGATCGACGCCCACATCTTCAAGAACTTCCGCACCCGCCCCTCAACTTCCCCCACCTCCGCGTGGCGCAACTCGCCTCCGTCTGGGCGCACAACGACACGCTCTTCTCCGAGATACTCGAGGATCCCTCGGCCGACCGCCTCTGCCGCTGCTTCGACGTCCCACTGTCGGCCCTATTGGAATACGCACTTCCACTTCGACTATCCCTCGCCGCCGCATAAGCCCTCCCTCGGCCCCGCCGCCGCTCGCCTGATGCTGATCAACACCGTCGTGCCGATCCTCTACGCCTATGGTCTCCAGAAGAATGTGCCCGAATACTGCGAACGCGCCGAGCGCCTCCTCGACAGCCTGCCGCCGGAGCGCAACGCCGTCATCCGTCCCTTCACCGAGGCCGGTATCCGTGCCCGCAACGCCTCCGATTCGCAAGCCCTGCTGCAGCTCCGCCGTGAGTACTGCGAGCCGAAGCGTTGCCTGTCGTGCCGCATCGCGTTCAGCCTCATCAAGCACTCCTTAGCATAGCCAGCATCTAAAGCCATGAACGACTGGAAAGACTTCTTCTACCTCTCCATCGGCGAACGGCGTGCCCTGATCCTACTGCTCATCCTGATCGCCATCGGGTTGATCCTTTTTGATTTGGGGCGACATCCTCTATGATCGGCAGCAGGCCGCAGCGCCGGTGGCCACGGAGCGGACGGAGCCGCCGATCGACACTCGCGCGGCAGACCGACCCGCGTACGCCTCGCCGCCGTCCGACAGTCGTCCGCGGCATACGGCCTACCGTCGCCCGTATCGCAGGGAGAGTCTGGGGAGCGTGTCCGACGCCTGACCGACCGACGGCCGCACTATCCGCACCGCGAAAAAAACTGTCGCCGGGGCAGACGCTCGAGCTGAACGCAGCCGACACCGTAGCCCTACAAAAGGTGCCCGGCATCGGGCCGTATTACGCGCGGCGGATCGCAAAGTTTCGCGCCCTGCTCGGTGGCTTTGCCCGCGTGGAGCAGCTGAGCGAGGTCTACGGCGTCGACGAAGAGAAATACACCGAGCTGGCACCCCGGTTCACCGTCAACCCTCAACTCATCCGTCGTCTGGCCGTCAACCGGCTATCGGAAGATTCGCTCCGGCGCCACCCCTACATCAACTATTACCAAGCGAAGGTCATCGTCCGCCTACGCCGCAAGAACGGCCCCATCAGCGGTTGGAGCGAGCTGTCGCTGCTGGAGGAGTTCTCCGACGCCGACCGTGCACGCCTCGAGCCCTACCTGTCGTTCGAATAAGAAAGAAGCGGGGGCGTCTCCGTAGGGATCCGGGCGCGGGGTCTTACTCCCCTGTACATCTACGGAGATCCCACCCACGCGTGGTTTTTGATCTCCGTACCCCTACGGAAAGCCCACCCACGTGTGGTTTTAATCTCCGTACCCCTACAGAAAGCCCACCCACGTGTGGTTTTTAATCTCCGTACCCCTACGGAAAGCCCACCCACGCGTGGTTCTGATCTCCGTACCCCTACGGAAAGCCCACCCACACGTGGTTCTGATCTCCGTACCCCTACGGTTCGCCCCACATGTACCCGGCCGTGCAATCATTCGGCCCCACGGGGGCCGTCTAATGGGGCGAATGCAATTCGCCCCTACACCGGGTACTTGGCCAAACTTCGCCACCATCCCTATGTGTTGGAGGCACGTATAGAAAAGGAAAGCGGACACACCCTTGGATAGGCATGCCCGCTTCTTCTTTTATACCGCCCCTCCCGTCAAAAAAATGAGGGGGGGGACGGAGTAGCGTTACGATTGGATTATTGTACCAATACCTTCTGCATTGTGCCGTCGCTGAGGACAACGAGGTAGAGACCGGCAGACAGAGGCACCGTCTTGTCGCCTTGCACCGTGGCCTGCTTCACGAGCACACCCGAGGCAGAGTAGATGCGCACCGTCGTCTCCTTCGGGGCGTGGATGCGAACCGCACCGCTGTTCGCCCATACGGAAGGCTGGTCTACCAGCGTATTGGCCACCGTCTTGGTGAACTCCAGCGTCAGGTCTTGCATCACACGACGAATCACATACTCGTATTCGCCATCTGCGTTCAGCGTACCCGTCAGCACTTCCACCGTGCGACCGTCGATCAGACGCTTAGCCGTGACCGTCATCGGTTCGCCGGTATACTTGACGCGGAAGGTGAAGTTCTTCTGTGAAGGTATCGAGGTGTATCCAACTCCCGGCGAAACGACCGTCACCCCTTCCACCGTCGGGATAAACACCGAGCGCTGATGAACGGGAGGTGCATCCCGCTTGACATAGAAACAATAGGTCTCGTCACGGCACCAGTCGGGGACAAGTTGCTTGTCGGCCAGTTCTTTACCTAATACCGCATTCAGATTTCTTCTCAGTATGGCATCTAAAGCCAGATCAGTTCCTCGCGGGTAATTAATTCTGCTCACAAAATTTTCCAATGGGTGACCGGAAGGAAGAGGATAATTGTCCATGATCAAGTTTCCTAATAACTCCGTAAATGCACCGTCCGGGTCGTACTTATCTTCATCACTAAGGGCAGCCCAAGCACCAGTACCAGTATTCATATAGGGAGTTTCATCATAATATTCTATTATAGCATCCTTAATGGTAGTCGACTGACTTTCGAACAATGATTTGTAAAATGGAATACTCATCTTCTTTCTATAAGCAATCTCTTCAGTACCTCCATTCAGGAGATTGGTAAGACTATTAAGGGTATCGCCGGTATAGTAAAATCTATTCGGGTCCATAAAAGTTTGCTTTAGATCTGCTGATCGCCCGACTTTTGAATCGAGTTGCCGCAGACAGACGCGTACACTGTCGTCTTGCAGCAAGTCTCTCTCCACATCAGTCAGGGGAGAATCAGCCGGATGCCAGTTCCAACCTCCATCAAGGCTACGCACCATATACTTTGTGTCTGTACCGCTCACAAAGCCGTAATTCAAACGCATCGTGTCGCGATAATGCACTCGCGAGCGAATAATATTCGAAGCGAATTTTGGCTGGTTGTAGATCTTGAATCGAACGGTGAACGTATCGGATGGCTCACCGGTCTCCTCATTGTAAAAAGGATGGGGGAATAACGTCGGAAAGCTATTACCCACCCCCGGGTATCTCCAAGCATTAGAGAGAGGTACCACCCAATCTGATGCATCGTTCGCCAGCGTATCGGGGCCGTTACCCGTCTTCTTTCTGACAAAGTACATCTTCAATACCGCATCGCCATCCTCCTTGATCCGGGTAAACTGTATCGGATCACACATGATTAAAGTGTGTACTGCAGAATCCCTCGGAAGCAGGATTCTCGTGATGGGTTTTTGAGCCCGGCCTCCCGTTAAGCAAGAATCTTCCAATACGCCTCCGTATTCAAAAACAAGCTCTAAGTCACGAGCTGCCTTTATCATTTTCAGGCTAGCTAGTTTTTAGCCCGCCAAAAAAACGCTCCTGTGGTTATTCCAGCAAATAATCGTCTCTCTTAGATTGTGCTTTTCGAGTGTATCCGTATTATACACACAGCCTACGTAAAAGACGTTGTCTTTATAGGCTCTATTACCTCCTCACTTTCATGACCCGGAATAAGATCGGACCCTCAAGAAGAAGGAGCTTTCCCGATGTAGAGAGACACACTTCTCTCGTTCCTCTGCGGACGTCTGTAATGTCGCGCGATTCTCTCGCCCGCCCCGAAAGCGACACCTGAAAAACACCCTACTCGTGGAACATCGTCTCTTTTGCCGCAAACCGGCAATGGATAGAAGTATCCAGCCTCCTTTCCCCCACACGAATAGAGACTTTCTGATGACAGCTTCTCAATAGTTATCGGTTCTATGTTGATCGATAAACACTCGATTGCGGCACTCTCCAATATCCCCATAATACCCGAAAACGGCTCTGCGGAGAGGCGCGGCACCGCCTCGTTCATGACCATAAAAAGCCCCTCAAAGCAGCTAAATCACTGACTTTGAGAGGCCTTCCAGTTAGTCGGGGTGACTGGATTCGAACCAGCGACCACTCGCCCCCCAGACGAGTACTCTAACCGGGCTGAGCTACACCCCGTGTTGCATCGTTTTCTCGAATGCGCGGCAAAAGTAGAAAGATAATCGACTAACCAAAACCTCGTGTGCACTATTTCTTACTGCCCCATATTCTCCCGATAGAAGTCGAACGATTCGATAACGAGCTCACGAGGCACTTCTTGATCGATGACGACGTCGCCGATTCCGCGCAGGAGGGCAAACCGAATGCGGCCGCCGGCGTTCTTCTTGTCGTGCGTCATGCGTTCGTAGATCGTGTCGTAATCGCGGCAACTGAACGAGAAGGGTGGATAGCCCGAACGGATGAAGTGGGTTACGCGGCGCAGATCGTCGGTCGAGAGGCCGCAGTGTTTGTGCGAGAGGTAGAGTTCGCAGACAATGCCTGCGGCGACGGCATGGCCATGGAGGATGGGACGGCTGCGGGCGAAGGAGAGGCTCTCGAAAGCGTGCCCGATGGTGTGGCCGAAGTTGAGCGCCTTACGGATGCCCTGCTCGGTGGGATCCTCCTCGACGATGCGCGCTTTGACGGCGACGGAACGCTCCACCTCGGCGGGATCGATGGGGAAGCAGCGGGCGGAAATGTCGATGGTGAGGAGGGCGCGCAGGTGGTCGGAGTCGGCAATGAGACCGTGCTTGATCATTTCGGCGAGGCCGGAGAGGAGGTTGTCGCGGTCGAGGGTGCGGAGGAAGGTGCAGTCGATCATCACGCAGTCGGGCTGGTGGAAGGAGCCGATCTCGTTCTTGAGGCCGTTGAAGTTGATGCCCGTCTTTCCGCCCACGGCGGCGTCGACGGAGGCCATGAGGGTGGTGGGGATGTTGAGGACGTGTAGGCCGCGCTTGAAGGTGGCGCCGGCGAAACCTCCAAGATCGGTCACCATGCCGCCGCCGAGGTTGATGAGCAACGAGTGACGCGAGGCGCCGCCGTCGGAGAGGTGCTGCCAGATCTGGGCCACCTGGGCGATGTCTTTGTGGATGTCGCCGGCCTCGATGGTGATCTGCCCGGCGTCGCGGAGGGCGGGGCTGCCTTCAAGCAGGGGCAGGCAGTGCTGCCGCGTGTTGGTGTCGGTGACGAGGTAGGTCTTGTCGTAATTCTTTGACGCGAGGTAGGCGGTCAGCGCCTCGGCGATGTCTTTTGTGAAGATGATCATTGGGGGGTCTATGCTATACATATAATAATAGGAGAGGATGAGGCTCGGATTGCATTTTACAAGCGTGTAAAGCCTGAAATGAGGCTCGGATTGCATTTTGCAAGCGTGCAAAGTCCAAAATGAGCCTCAGATTGCATTTTACAAGCGTGCAAAGTCCGAAATGAGCCTCAGATCGCATTTTACAAGCGTGCAAAGCCTGAAATGAGCCTCAGATTGCATTTTTACAAGCGTGTAAAGCCTGAAATGAGCCTCAGATTGCATTTTACAAGCGTGTAAAGTCCAAAATGAGCCTCAGATTGCATTTTACAAGCGTGTAAAGCCTGAAATGAGCCTCAGATTACATTTTACAAGCGTGCAAAGTCCAAAAATGAGCCTCAGATTGCATTTTACAAGCGTGCAAAGTCCAAAATGAGCCTCAGATTGCATTTTACAAGCGTGCAAAGTCTGAAATGAGCCTCAGATTGCATTTTACAAGCGTGCAAAGTCCAAAATGAGCCTCAGATCGCATTTTACAAGCGTGCAAAGTCCAAAATGAGCCTCAGATCGCATTTTACAAGCGTGTAAAGTCCAAAATGAGCCTCAGATTGCATTTTGCACGCTTGCAAAGCTCTTGGCGGGGCGAGGCGGACGACTCTATTTCAGTCCGGCCTCCTCCAAGATGGCGTCGATGGCGGCGCTCAAGCCGTCGGGGCTCTTGCCTCCAGCCATGGCGAAGTGGGGCTGTCCGCCACCGCCGCCGCGGATGAACGAGGAGCCCTCCTTGACCAGTTTCGCGGCGTCGAGGCCTTCGCTGACGAGGGGCTGGCTGAGCAGGACGATCAGGCCGCAACGATCGTGGTCGCGGATGCCGGCCACGAAGCAGATACGCTCGTCGCTCGACGATTCGTCCTTGATCTGCATGGCGATCGACTTGCAGAGGTCGACGTCGCCCTCGCCGTTGAAGAGGATCAGTCGGGTGCCACGACGATCGACGGCGTGGGCGAGCAGTTCTTTCTTCATCGTGGCGGCTTTCTCCCGGATGTACTCGCCGACTTGCCGCTTGAGCTCGCTGTTCTCTTCGATCGATTTGCGGATGGTGGGCACGAGGTTGGGCACGTTGTTGAACAGGGCGCGCACCTCGCGCACGGCGTCTTGCGTGAAATAGAAAAAGTCGCTCGGCGGCGTCGGCCGTGACGGCCTCGATGCGGCGCACGCCGGCGGCGATGGAGCTTTCGCTGGTGATGTACATGGAGCCGATCATGCCGGTGGCGGGGATGTGGGTGCCGCCGCAAAGCTCGACGGAGGTGCCGTAGCGCACGACGCGCACTTCCTCGCCGTACTTCTCGCCGAAGAGGGCCATCGCGCCCAGGGCTTTGGCCTCGGCGATGGGCATGTTGCGATGCTCGTCGAGAGGCATGTTCTGGCGGATGCGACGGTTGACGATCTGCTCCACGCGGCGGATTTCCTCGTCGGTCATCTTGCCGAAGTGGGAGAAGTCGAAGCGGAGCGACTCCGGCCCGACGTACGATCCTTTCTGCTCGACGTGTGTGCCGAGCGTCTCGCGGAGTGCCTCGTGGAGCAGGTGGGTGGCCGTGTGGTTGCATTCGCAGCGGATGCGGCGCTCCACGTCGATGCGGGCTGTGAAGGAGGCGGTGAGGTCATTCGGGAGCTTCGTGGTGAGGTGCACAGGCAGGTTGTTTTCGCGCTTCGTGTCGATGATCTCCGTCCGCTCGCCGTCCGGGGCAATGAGTACTCCGCTGTCGCCCACCCTGTCCACCCATCTCAGCGTAGAAGGGCGTCTTGTCGAGGACGATCTGATAGAGCGTCTTGTTTTTTTCTGTTTGATGCGGCGGTAGCGGAGGATCTCCACGTCGCACTCCATCATGTCGTAACCCACGAAGGCCGTCTCACCCTCGCGCAGCGTCACCCAGTCGTCGGCCTCGATGGCGGCGGCGTTACGCGCGCGTTCCTTTTGCTTCTGCATCTCGGTGTCGAAGTCCTTGAGGTCAGCGTCCATGCCGTGCTCGCGGAGGATCAGCTCGGTGAGGTCGAGCGGGAAGCCGTACGTGTCGTAGAGGGCGAAGGCGTCCGTTCCGGCCAGCGTTTTGCTGCCCGCGGCGTTCAGTTCTTCGATCTTTTTTTCGAGCAAACGGATGCCCGTTTCGAGCGTGCGGAGGAAAGCCTCTTCTTCTTCTTTCATCACCTTTTCAATCAGCTCCTGCTGGGCCACAAGCTCCGGATAAGCCGTGCCCATGGTGGCGATGAGCGTCGGGAGGAGGCGATACATGAAGGCCTCTTTGCAGTCGAGGAAGGTGTAGGCGTAACGCACGGCACGGCGCAGGATGCGGCGGATCACATAGCCCGCCTTGGCGTTCGAGGGCAGCTGTCCGTCGGTGATGGAGAAGGCGATGGTGCGGATATGATCCGCCACGACGCGCATCGCCACGTCCTTCTGCCGATCGGCGCCGTAGGTCGTGCCCGTCATATGGGCGATGGCCCGGATGAGCGGCTGGAAGACGTCCGTGTCATAGTTCGACGTCTTGCCTTGCAGCGCCATACAGAGTCGCTCGAAGCCCATACCTGTATCGATGACGCGGTTGGGCAGCGGTTCCAAGGAGCCATCGGCCTTCCTGTTATATTGCATGAAGACAAGGTTCCAGATCTCGATCACGAGCGGGTTGTCCTTATTCACGAGCGATGCCCCGGGCACAGCCGCACGTTCGGCGTCGGGCCGGAGGTCAATGTGGATCTCCGAGCAGGGGCCGCAGGGGCCCGTGTCGCCCATCTCCCAAAAAGTTATCGTGTTTGTTGCCCTCGAGGATGTGGTCAGCGGGCAAGAATTTGGCCCAATAGCCAGCCGCCTCACTGTCACGCTCGAGGCCCTCGGATGGGCTGCCCTCGAAGATGGTGGCGTAGAGTCGTGCCGGGTCAAGGTGCAGCGTGTCGACCAAGTATTCCCACGCCCAGCTGATGATTTCTTTCTTGAAATAATCGCCGAACGACCAGTTGCCGAGCATCTCGAACATGGTGTGGTGATACGTGTCGTGGCCCACCTCCTCGAGGTCGTTATGCTTACCGCTGACGCGCAAACATTTCTGAGAATCGGCCACGCGGGGGTATTTGATGGCGGTGTTACCGAGTATAATGTCCTTGAATTGGTTCATCCCGGCGTTGGTGAACATCAGCGTGGGATCGTCCTTAATAACCATCGGAGCCGATGGTACAATATGGTGTCTTTTCGATGCGAAAAAAGACAAGAATGATTCGCGAATTTCTTGTGCTGTCAGCATATTTGAATATGTAAATAACCTGTTAAAACCTTGCAAATGGAGCGCAAACATAGGTCAAAACCTACATTTGCGCCTCAATCATAAGGGATGAATTGATTATGGGACTATTCAAGTCAAAGAAGATATACTACAAGTACAACACGGAGACGCTCAGCTTCGAGCGGGTCTATCCCACCGTCAAGCAGCGCATTTTCGCTGTCGTCAGGCATGCCAGCATCGGCATATTGGTCGGGGTAGCGCTCTTCTTTCTTTTCGCCAACATTTTCTCCTCCCCCATGGAATCCCTCCTGCAAAAGGAGAACAAACTGCTGCAAACTCAATACGAGGTGCTCAGCCTGCAACTCAACGATGCGCTGGAGGTTTTGGACGACATCCAGCAGCGCGACGAGAACCTCTATCGTGCCATCTTCCAAGCCCGCTCCATCCCTGAATCTGTCCGCAAACCGGGCTTCGGCGGCACCAACCGCTACGCCTACCTCTCCAGCCTCTCCAACGCCGATCTGGTGATTGAGACCACGCAAAAGCTCGACATGCTCAAGAAGCAGCTCTACGTCGAATCCAACTCGCTCGAGGAGCTGATCTCCATCGGTAAAAGTCTCGAGGAGCGTGTGCGCTGCATCCCCGCCATCCAGCCCATATCGAACAAAGACCTCAAACGCACTGCATCAGGCTACGGCACACGTATCGACCCGATCTATCACACCCTCCGCTTCCATGCTGGCATGGACTTCGCCGCCCCGATGGGCACGGATATCTACGCCACGGGTAATGGCCGCGTCATCCTGGCCGGATGGAAACAGGGCTACGGCAACTGCGTCATCATCGATCATGGCTACAGCTACAAAAACGCTCTACGGCCACATGGAGAAGATCCTCGTCCGCGAAGGACAGTCCGTGACCCGTGGCGAAGTGATCGGCCCGGTGGGCAGCACCGGCAAATCCACCGGCCCACATCTGCACTATGAGGTGCACATCAACGACAAACCGGACAACCCCGCCAAGTACTACTATCAGGATCTCAATCCCGAGGAGTACGACCAGATGCTGCAGCTGTCTGAGAACCACGGTCAGGTGCTCGACTGACCCCCCCTCGCCCATCAATGGGATTAAAACAGAACAAGAACCTCAAGCTCTACTTCTCCATCCGGGAAGTAGCCGCACGCTTCGGCCTGAACGAATCCACCCTCCGCTACTGGGAGAAGGAATTCGACGAGCTTGCTCCGCGCAAGACGCCCGGCGGCACCCGCTACTACACCGAGCAGGACATTGAGCTCATCGGCCTCATCCACTACCTCCTCAAGGATCGCGGTATGACCGTCGCCGGCGCCCGACGCAAGCTCAAGGACAACAAGGAGACTACTATCAACCAAATGCAAATCATAGAGAAATTAAAAACGATCCGTGCCGAGCTCGTCGCCCTTCGGGACGCCATCGATCGGCTCGAAAACAATGAAGAAGAAAGGATGGAAAAACAATGAACAACGTATGGATGTCCCTCGTTTTTTTGTCGTCATCGGACTGGTGCTGATCCTCGTCGGCGCCAACGCCCTGACTGACGGCGCAGCGGCCGTAGCCAAGCGATTCCGCATCTCAAACCTCGTGATCGGCCTCACGATCGTAGCCTTCGGCACCTCCGCCCCGGAGCTGACCGTGAGCGTACTCTCCGCCCTCAAGGGCAGCCCCGACCTAGCCATGGGCAACGTGGTCGGGTCGAACATTTTCAACGTCCTCTTGATCCTTGGCGTAACAGCCGCCATCATTCCGCTGCACGTCCCCCGAAGCACCATAACGAAAGAAGTGCCCCTCTGCATCCTCGCCTCCTTGGTGCTCCTCTTCGTAGCCAGCGACGTATGGATCGACGGCGCCACGGAGAACGTCCTCAGCCGTATCGACGGACTGGTGCTCCTCTGCTTCTTCGCCATCTTCTTCGGCTACACCCTGGCCATCGCCCACAATAAGACGGACGACGCCGACGAGGAGGGCATCAAATCCATGCCCGTCTGGCGCTCGGCGCTCTACATCGTCGGCGGACTGGCGGGGCTGATCTACGGCGGACAGCTCTTCGTCGACGGCTCGTCGGCCATCGCGCGTAACCTCGGCGTGAGCGAGTCGACCATCGGCCTCACGCTCGTCGCCGGCGGTACCTCCCTGCCCGAGCTGGCCACCTCCGCCGTGGCTGCGCTGAAGAAGAATCCGCAGATGGCCATCGGCAACGTGGTCGGCTCGAACCTCTTCAACATCTTCTTCGTCCTCGGTTGCGCCGCCTCCATCCACCCCCTTCACGTGGCCGGCATCACTCTCGTGGACTACGGCGTGATGATCGGATCAGCTATACTCCTTTTTCATCTTCGGACAGTTCTTCCGCCAGCGCACCATCACCCGTTGGGAAGGCATCGTACTCTCCCTCTGTTTCATCGCCTACACCGCCTACTTGGTGGCCAATGCGTAACACGAATGCAGAATAACTAAAAAGCAAAAAAAGCGAGGGGACCAATCCTCGCCGGGTTTTGAGTTACAAATCAGTTTTTGGTGCAATTCCCGGCGGGTTTTGGGTTCCAAATCGGCTTTTTGACGCAATTCCCGGCGGGTTTCGGATTCCAAAAACGGTTTTTGGTGCAATTCCCGGCGGGTTTTGGGCTTCAAATCGGTTTTTGGTGCAATCCTCGGCGGGTTTTGGCCTCCGCACAATTCCTCGGAGCTAAACTTCCCCTATTCACACAAACGAAAAACAGAGATATGGCAACCATCGAAATAAGAAACATCGGGCCGATCAAAGAGGTCAGGAGATCACGCTCAACCGCGTGAACGTCTTCATGGGTCCGCAAAGCAGTGGCAAAAGCACCATTGCAAAAAAATCATCAGCTTCTGCACTTGGGTGGAGAAGGATGTGGCCACCAGTCAATCGCTGAAAGAATACGACGGCACGACACGCTTCAAGGATGAGCTCGAATCTTTCCATAAGATCAAAGGTTATTTTTCGGGCGGATAGCTACATCCGCTATACAAGCGATACGGTAGAGATTATTTGGGAAAAACGAAACATGCAGACTTTGCTGGGTCAACGATCTGGCTTACAAACTCAGCAAGATCTCCTATATCCCTTCGGAAAGAAACATGGTGATCTTACCGGAAGCCCGGAGGGTAGAGTTAGGCAACACTAACGTTCGGAGCTTCCTCTTCGACTGGTTCACTGCATGCGAGAAATGCACTGATCTTCCCATTCTGAACTTGGGAGTGAACTATCATTATGTAGAAGCCAAAGAAGAGGATCATATCCGAGGCGGTGAAGGTGATTCGAAATACGACGTCTTGCTATCAAACGCTTCGAGCGGGCTGCAATCACTAACACCGCTGTTGGTAATGATCGAATACCTAATAAAATGGGTTTATGAAGAAAAGACGCCTTCATATGAGCAAGCCCAAAGAAAAAAAGCATTTCTAACTCTATACAAAGAGCTTCCCTCCGATCTGCTTACGGAATTAAGTCAGCAACTATATGAGACTCACAACTCCCAATTCATTATCGAGGAGCCGGAGATGAACCTATTCTCCGAAACGCAGCGGGATTTGGTCTATCATCTGCTGAATAAATGCCTCGAGAGGGAAGGCAACCGACTGACAATAACCACGCACAGCCCATACATCCTCTACGCACTGAACAATTGTATGATGGCCGGCTTGGTCTACGATAAGATGGACGAGGAATCGAAAAAGCCGACTGAAATGCGGCACGTCCAAGATCTCCCCTCGGACGTCTCGATCTATGAGATTCAGGAGGGCGTAGTCAAGCGGATTCAAAAGGAAGACGACCTGATCCAAGACAATTACTTCGATCAACAGATGGGGAAACTGATGGACGACTTCTACCTCATGCTCAATTACTATCCCTGATGATACAAGAGAGAATCAAGGCGCACTATCCGCATCATTTAGAAGCTGAAGGGCAGCTTACAACGAAGAAGTCCATGTATGTGGCCGATTATAACAAGCAGACCGGCAGCAAAGAAGGTGTTAAGCTCTTCTGCTGTCCTCCAACGGAGGAAATCAAATGCTTTATTCTAAACAATCCTTGCGGCATAGAAATAACCGGCCTGCCGTTCGACAAGATGAGTTTTGTAAAGCCGGAAGGAGGATCTGAATCTCAGTGTGAATGCGCGATCTACCCGAAAGAGGGCGATGGGAGTCATGGATCTGCTTCGTAGAACTGAAGTACAGCGCAAAGCCCGCAAACAATCGCAGCAATCTGATAAAAGCCCGCAGGCAATTGCTCCGTACACAAGCCTGCTACCGAAGCAAGCAGGGTGATCGATAAGCGCAACACCTGCTACCTATTCGCCTCCTTACCCAAGCAAACGGAACCGTTTCTGCATTTCACCTTGACGCAGTCCTATTTGATCGACTTGAAGCGCCGATTCAACATCGTGCTTAGATTCAAGAATTCGGCCGAAGTCCTCAACCACAACAAGCTCCGCGTATAATCCCACCCTAACCCACACATAACAACAAATGGAAATTCAACGTGCAGAGTTCGTGACGAGTAACACGGACGTGAAGCGGTGTCCCGACGGTGGGATGCCGGAGTATGCCTTTATCGGACGATCGAACGTCGGCAAGTCGTCGCTGATCAATATGCTGACGCGACGCAAACAGCTGGCCATGACATCGCAGAAGCCCGGTAAGACGCAACTCATCAACCATTTCATCATCAACGACAGCTGGTATCTGGTCGACCTGCCCGGCTACGGCTACGCCCGACGCAGTCGCGAGAACCGTGACCGGCTGCGGCAGATCATCGAATCGTACATCCTCGGTCGCCAGCAGCTCACGTGCCTCTTCGTCCTGCTCGACTGTCGCCATGAGGCGCAGCGCATTGACCTGGAGTTCATGGAGTGGCTCGGGCAGAATGGTGTACCGTTCGCCATCATCTTCACCAAGACCGACAAGCTCAGCCGCAGTCGCCTGCAAGAGAACCTTGCGGCCTATCGCGAAAAGATGCTCGAGACGTGGGAGGAGCTGCCGCCCATCATGACCTCGTCGTCCGAGAAGAACGAGGGGCGCGACGAGATCCTCGCCTACATCGACGAGATCAATCGCAGCCTCTGATCCTCCCTCTATCACAAAAAGCCCGCTACCGAACTCCTCTGTCGGTAGCGGGCTTTTTCTTCGTTACAGGGGTGATTAGAGTGACGCCCTGCTCACTTGGCGTAGCGGAAGCTGACCGAACCGCCCGATACGGGGCAGGTGGCCACATTGTCGACCGTGTACGAGCCGTTCACTAAACGCAGCGTGTAAGCCACGACGCGGCAGCGGCTGAGATCCACGTTGCGCTTGATGTTGTAGGCGCGGGTGTCGATCGTATAGGTGCGGGTGAGGTGTTTGCCACGCTCGATGGTACCTAACGAGAGGCCCGACCTCGGGTCGTCCGTGGCGGTCAGCGGATAGGTCGCCACGTTGTTATGTACATAGTTGGGGTCGATGGCGTCCTCGCCATTGCCGATGCGCTGGCCGTACTTGATGCCGTCCTCGACGATGTAGGCGAAGAAGCGATACTCGCCCGTCTTGTTAGCTGCCACATCGGCCGTGAAGCTGATCGTGCCGCCTTCCACCGAAGAACGCAGGGGCGATGCCCGTCTGTGCCGGTGCGTAACTGTTCAGGATCCAGATGGCCTCGTTGAACTTCTCGCGCGTGGCCGTGCGGTAGACGTTCACCTTCGTGTGCATATCCACCAGCGCCGAGGGCCAAGCCGGGCAGAGACGGTCGGCCGTCTCCGAGAGTACGCCGTAGAGCTCGGGATAGTTGAAGCAGAGCTGGCTGACGTGGAAGACGATGGGCACAGCCCGACCCGGCGTGAGGGTCATGATGTCGTTGATGGCCGTGGTCATGATGGGGCAGGTGGCGCAGGTGGCCGACGAGAATTGCATGATGCAATGCTGCTTGGCGAAGTTCAACGCCATTGCGCTGGCCTTGACGCGCACCTCAGTCGAGCGGACGCCGTCGTAGGTGGCATAGAAGGCATAGTCGCCGGCCTCGGTGGTGGTGAAGTTGTGGCCGATGAGGGCGATGTCGGGCGTGGAGCGGAGGGAGATGACGGCCTTGTCCGTAACGTCATGACCGTCGGCCGTCACGGTGAAGGCCACCGCCTCGTTGCCGTCAGCGTGGATCGCACTGCGGTCAGCGCGCAGCGTGACGCTACCAGCGGCAGCGTGCACAGCCACTTCGGCCGAACGTTCGTTGCGATAGATGGCGTAGAAGGTGTAGTCGCCCGACTTATCGGCCGAGAAGGTGGTGCCTTCGAGCTTCGTCTCGGTCTCGCCGCGGCGCAGGATGGAGGAGGAGGCGGTCACATCCTCGTCGTCAGCCAGAACGGTGAAGTGCACCTGATCCGCCGTGCCCGGTCGGATCGATGTGCGATCCACCTTGAGCGTCACCACGATCTGGGTGGCTGTGACGGTGACGGCGTTCGACTTCGTGCCCTCATACAGGGCGTAGAACGTCTGCGTGCCGACCTTATCCGCGGCATAGCGGAGCGTGGACGAGACGGCCTGACCCGACTCGGAGCGGACGGTGACGCCCTGAGTCGTCTCTTGACCGTTCACCTTCACCACGAAGGTGATCGAGTCGCGGCCGTTGGCTTTGATCGACGTTTTGTTGGCCTCGGGGGTGACCGTGGGGGCAGTTTTTTTCTTCGCTTGAGCAGCCAATCAAGTTCATGATGGCCAAGATCCCCAAGAGGGGAATCCATAGGATACGATTTTTCATTTGATCTATCTTCTTCAATTTGTAATCGGCGCAAAAATAGACTTTCCGGATTCCCTGCCTTGCCGTTTACGGCCCGTCCACGAATGGATGGATCCCCTCGGAGTGGCTTCTCTGGCGGGTTGGGGCATCCGAAGCGCAAAAAGAGATGAAAAAGGCAGGGAGGGCCGGCGGAGAGCGGGCGCCAGTCTGTGAAATCGTCCATAATGGCCAAAAGCACCTGACGAAAAGTTGTGAAATCATCCGTGGTGCCGGGTGCGTAGCGCTTTGGCTGTAGTCCAAACAGCTTCCGATCCGGTGATCGCAGATAAACCGACAGTTCCATCGATACTTATCGGCGCCGCTGTCTGCTGCATATCTATGGGCTTGTCTATGAGCTTGGCGTGGTCGTCCGTCGGCCTGTTGCTTCGGGGGCGCAAACGCTGAACATCCGGGGGCGCAAACGCTGGCAGGCGGCCTTCCAAAACAGGGCAACCGCATCAAATCAAAACCACCAGTCCGAGAGATCTCCGTAGGGGTACGGTGATCAAAAAAACACCAGTCCGATAGATCTCCGTAGGGGTACGGTGATCAAAAAAACACCAGTCCGAGAGATCTCCGTAGGGGTACGGTGATCAAAAAAACACCAGTCCGAGAGATCTCCGTAGGGGTACAGAGATCAAAAAAACACTTGTCCGAGAGATCTCCGTAGGGGTACAGAGATCAAAAAAACACTTGTCCGAGAGATCTCCGTAGGGGTACGGAGATCAAAAACATCAGTCCGAGAGATCTCCGTAGGGGTACGGAGATCTCTCAGACGCGTGGTTTTGATTTGATGCGGTTGCCCTGCCTTCCAAAAATGATCGGAGTGTTTGGTGACGCTGGCAAGTCGCACATCGGGGCCGCCTCAGAAGCCGAGAGCTGTTGGCAGGACACGATAGAGAGGACTGATCCCCCGACCGAAGTCCGGAGCCTATATCTTCAAGTCGCCCGTAAGGCCCAAAGGATTACGGATCCAGCACCGCTCTGATTGGATCCGGCCGTTACCTTTGGCGCCGATTTTTTTCCGGAGGCGGAGGCTATACCTATTTATATAGGCATCGACCGAATGGGCATGGCCGATGCGCGCACCCACGATGGGGGGATGCCAGAAGCGAGAAGATGACATATACTACAATAGAAGAATGATGACAATGACACTCAAGAAAATGATGGCCGCGGGCCTGCTGCTCCTGTTGATGGCGGCATGTGGCGGCGCTAAGAAGGAACAGCACGGAGCGGGCCAGACGGACGCGACCGATGCGGAACGTACCGAACGACTCAAGCCGCGCTATGCCGAGGGCTTCAGCCTGCGATCTGAGGGCGGCGTGTGGCTGGTTGATATCCAAGACCCGCAGAAGGAGGACGAAGAGGGGGAGATGGCGGAAGGTGCCTACCGCTATGCCTTCGTGCCGCGCGGCAGTGATCTCCGGGCGCCTGAGGGCTACGAGCGGATCGAGATACCCGTCCGCAAGGTGGTCTGCATGACTACGCTCCAGCTCTCCAACTTCATCGCCCTCGACCGCCGCGACCTCGTGGCCGGTCTGACCAGCACACGCCACCTCTTCGACCCGCAGATCAACGCCCAACTCAAGGATGGCCGCACGCGTAAGATCGGCATCGAGGGCAACTTCGACACCGAGGTGGTGATGGGTATTGCACCCGACGTGATCCTCATCTCGCCCTTCAAACGCGGCGGTTACGAGGCGCTCAAGGAGACCGGCGCACCGCTCATCCCGCACCTGGGATACAAGGAGCTGACGCCGCTCGGGCAGGCCGAATGGATCAAGTTCGTCGGCCTGCTGACCGGCAACGAGGACGCCGCGATCAAACGCTTCGACGAGATCGAGAAGCGATACAACGAGCTGAAGGCGCTCACGGCCGACGTCAAGGAGCGACCGGTGGTCTTCAGCGGCGAGATGCGTGGCGGCAACTGGTACGCCGTCGGCGGTAAGAGCTTCTTGGCGCGCCAGTTCGAGGACGCCGGCGCCGACTATTTCCTTAAGGACGACCCCCACTCGGGCGGCTTCACGCTCGACTTCGAGACCGTCTACGCCCAAGCCGTGAACGCCCGCTTCTGGCGCATCATCAACAGCTACGACGGCACCTTCACCTACGACGCCCTCCGGCAGGAGGACGCCCGCTATGCCGACTTCCGAGCCTTCCGCGAGCGGGGCGTGGTCTACTGCAACCTCAAGTCGCAGCGTTTCTACGAGGGCGTGCCCGTGGAGCCGGAGGTGGTCCTGGCCGACCTGATCCACGCCTTCCACCCGCAGCTGTTGCCCGACCATAAGCCGGTTTATTACCAACTGCTGAAGTAATGAAGCGGCATACGACACTCATTCTGACGCTCATCGCCGCCTCCATCGCGCTCTTCTTCGTGCTCAACTTGGTGCTCGGATCGGTGGCCATCCCACTGCAATCCATCGTGCATATCCTCTTCGGCACGGGCGAGGAGTCGGAGGTGTGGCGCAACATCGTGTGGAAGTCACGCGTGCCCCAGTCGCTGACGGCCTTAGTGGCGGGCGCGGGGCTGGCCGTGAGCGGCCTGCAAATGCAGACCGTCTTTCGCAATCCGCTGGCCGGCCCCTCGGTGCTCGGCATCAGCTCCGGCGCCAGCCTCGGCGTGGCGCTCGTCATCCTGCTCTCGGGCAGCGTGGGCGGTGTAGCGCTGAGCAAGCTCGGGTACATCGGCGAGCTGGCGCTGACCATCGCGGCCACCGTCGGCTCGCTGTCCGTCATGGCACTCATCGTGTTCGTCTCGCAGAAGGTGCGGGGCAGCGTCACGCTGCTCATCATCGGCGTCATGATCGGCTATGTGGCCAACGCCATCATCGGTATGCTGAAGTATTTCAGCGTCGAGGAGGACATCCGCGCGTACGTCATCTGGGGCCTGGGCAGCTTCGCCCGCGTGTCGGGCAATCAGATGACGCTCTTCGTCGCCATCATGGCCGTGCTACTGCCGCTCTCACTGCTGCTGATCAAGACGCTCAACCTGCTGCTCCTTGGCGAGGGCTACGCCCGCAACCTCGGCCTGAACATCAAGCGGGCGCGGTTCAGCGTCATCTCCTGCGCCGGCCTCCTGACGGCCATTGTGACGGCTTACTGTGGGCCGGTCATCTTCCTCGGGCTGGCTGTGCCGCACCTCTGCCGCGGCCTCTTGCGCACGTCCGACCACCGCATCCTTATGCCCGCCTCCATCCTCACCGGCGCCTCGCTGGCCTTGGTCTGCAACCTCATCGCCCGCATGCCCGGCTTCGAGGGCGCCCTGCCCGTCAACTCCGTCACGGCACTCATCGGCGCACCCATCGTGGTCTACGTGCTTTTTCAGTAAACGAAGAAATGAAGTGAACGAATGAAAGAAACAACGATCCGCCTGCGCGACCTCAGCATCGGCTACCCCGACAAGAACAACACGAAACGTGTGGCCGAACACCTCAACGCCTCGATCCACAGCGGCGAGTTGACCTGCCTTTTAGGCACCAACGGCGTCGGCAAATCCACCCTGCTGCGCACACTCTCCGCCTTCCAGCCCCCCACTCGGCGGCGACATCGACCTGCTCGACCGGCCGCTCTCGGCCTACGACGATCGCCAACTGGCCACCGTCATCGGCGTCGTCCTGACCGAGAAAAAGCGACATCCGCAACATGACGGTCGAGGAGCTGGTCGGCCTCGGGCGCAGTCCCTACACCGGCTTTTTGGGGCACACTCAAGGAGAGCGATCGCAGGGATCGTGCACGAGGCCATCGCCCGCGTGCGCATCGAGCCGCTCACCCAGCGCATGGTGCACACCCTCAGCGATGGCGAGCGGCAGAAGGTGATGATCGCCAAGGCGCTGGCACAGGAGACGCCCATCATCTTCCTCGACGAGCCCACGGCCTTCCTCGACTTCCCCAGCAAGGTGGAGGTCATGCAGCTGCTCCACAACCTTACGCACACGCTCCAGAAGACCGTCTTCATGTCCACCCACGATCTCGAGCTGGCGCTCCAGATCGCGGACAAGATCTGGCTCATGGATCGCACGAACGGCATCGCCATCGGTACGCCTGAGGACCTCTCCTTAGAAGGCAAACTCAGCAGTTTCTTCTCCCGCAAAGGCATCACCTACGACACCGAAACGGGCTTCTTCCGCATCGACACGGACTACCGCCGCGAGATCCATCTCCAAGGTCACGGCAGCCGTTACGCGATGGTGCGCAAAGCCCTGCAGCGAAACGGTATCCGTGCCGACCGCCACGTCGCCGACGACTCCCTCCACATCGACACCACCGGCTCCGCGGGCGATCCCTTCGTCATCCACCGCGCAGACGGTAGCACCCAGTCCGCCACCAACATCGAAGCGCTGCTGTCGCTGGTTGCGGATCAATGACGAGCCAGAAATATCCAGAGACGCCCTTACCAAGTTCCGTCCCCTGAGGGATGGGAGCTTTTTGCGGTGACACCCCCGTCCCCTGAGGGGATGGGGAGCTTTTTGCGGTGACACCCCTATCCCCTGAGGGGATGAGGCGTAATTTCAGGATAACACCCCTATCCCCTGAGGGGATGAGGCGTAATTTCAGGATGACGCCCCTATCCCCTGAGGGGGTGAGGTGTAATTTTAGGATAACACCCCTATCCCCTGAGGGGTGAGGTGTAATTTCAGGATAACACCCCTATCCCCTGAGGGGGTGAGATGTAATTGCAGGATGACGCCCCTATCCCCTCAAGGGGATGAGGTGTAATTTCAGGATAACGCCCTGTCTCCTCTTCGCCAATTGGGCAGACGTCCCCCGACACCCCCAATTATTGGGGATATGTGGGGGGGATGATCATAAAACGCCCCCGATTATTTGGGATTGGTATAAGAAGGGCACGGAAATATTTTTGCGCCCTCCAAAAGGACAGTGCGTAGCAGTGTGCATGCTCCGTAATGTCCCTCTTTACTAATCAAGGATACAGATGAATTTATCGGACTTACAGAACGGCGACTCGGCCGTCATTGTGCGTGTGTCGGGACACGGAGCCTTCCGCCGACGCATTATAGAGATGGGCTTTGTACGCGGACAGAAGGTCACGTCGATGCTCAATTCCCCGCTGAACGACCCCGTCAAATACGGCGTCATGGGCTATGAGGTCTCCCTCCGACGCAGCGAGGCAGCCATGATCGAAGTGCTGCCCGAAGACGAAGCCAACCAGCCCCTGCCGGACGGCCCGGAGGAGGCACCGAACGCGAACGACCCGACGAACCGTCGCCCGTCGGCCGACACACAGCCCGCACCACGCAAGAACGAAATCAACGTGGCCCTCGTGGGCAACCCCAACAGCGGCAAGACGTCGCTCTTCAACGTCATCTCCGGTGGGCGCGAGCATGTGGGCAACTATAGCGGCGTCACCGTGGCCGCCAAAACGGGGCATGTCACCTACAAAGGCTACCGCTTCAACATCACCGACCTGCCGGGCACCTACTCTCTTTCGGCTTATTCGCCCGAAGAGCGGTACGTGCGTCAGCATATCCTCGACCGCCGGCCGGACGTGATCCTGAACGTCGTCGTAGCCTCCAACCTCGAGCGCAACCTCTACCTCACCACCGAACTGATCGACCTCAGCCAGCCGACCGTCATCGCGCTCAACATGTACGACGAGCTGGAAGCGAGCGGCGCCACGCTCAACCACGAGAAGTTGGGCGGCATGATCGGCATACCGATGGTGCCCACCGTGGCCCGTACATCCGATGGCATCGACACGTTGCTCGACACGATCATCGACCTCTTCGAGGGCCGCAACCGCGTGACGCGTCAGGTGAACATCAACTACGGCACCACGATCGAGCCCGAACTGGCCATCGTCTCCCGCCTCATGCAGCAGAGCGACGACCTGCCCCGCCAGTTCCCACCCCGCTACTGGGCCCTGAAGCTCCTCGAGGGCGACACCGAGGCGCAGCGTACCCTGCGCAGCTGTGCGGCTTACCCGGAATGGAAGGCGGCGGCTGAACGGGGCGCGGAGAAGATCCACCGACTGCTGGCCGAACAGACGGAGGCCGCCGTCATCGACCGCAAATACGGCTACATCGCCGGCGCCCTCCGCAAGGTCTACACCCCCGGCACCGTCGACCTCAACCGTGCCACCGACCGCATCGACCGCATCGTGGCCCATAAGTGGCTTGGCTTCCCCATCTTCATCTTCCTCATGTGGCTCACCTTCTCCACCACCTTCTGGCTCGGCAAGTATCCGCAAGACTGGATCGAGGCCGCCTTCGCGTGGCTCGGCGAAATGCTCCGCGCGCACATGTCTGAGGGGCCGCTGCGCGATCTGCTGGCCGACGGCGTCATCGGCGGTGTAGGCAGCGTGACCGTCTTCTTGCCTAACATCTTGCTGCTTTACTTCTTCATCTCGCTCATGGAAGACTCGGGCTACATGGCCCGCGCAGCCTTCATCATGGACCGCATCATGCACCGCATCGGCCTGCACGGCAAGTCGTTTATCCCCATGCTCATGGGCTTCGGCTGCAACGTGCCCGCCATCATGGCCACGCGCACGATCGAGAGCCACAGCAGCCGACTGATCACGATCCTGATCGACCCCTTCATGTCGTGCAGCGCACGCCTGCCGGTCTACATTCTGCTCGTCGGCACCTTCTTCTCCGCCACCGCTGGCACGGTGCTCATCTCGCTCTACGCCTTCGGTATCCTCATGGCCGCCCTCACCGCAGTGCTCCTGCGCCGCGGCGTCTTCAAAGCCGACGAGACGCCCTTCGTGATGGAGCTCCCCCCCTACCGCATGCCCACCGTCCGCGCTACGCTGAAACACATGTGGGACAAAGCCGAGCAGTACATGCGCAAGATCGGCGGCGTGATCCTCGTCATCTCCATCATCATCTGGTTCCTGAGTTATTACCCCCGCACCGAAGTGCCCACCGACACCACGCTCGACCCTGTGGCACTGTCCGAAATGCAATACGAGAATTCTTTCTTGGGCCGCATCGGCAAGTTCTGCCAACCCCTCGTAGCGCCGATGGACTTCAACTGGAAGGCTACCGTGGCGCTCCTCTCCGGTGCCGCCGCGAAGGAGGTGATCGTCAGTACGCTCGGCGTGCTCTACAGCAACGCGGACGAGGCCTCGCTCTCCGGCACCCTCGCCGCCTCGGGCGACTTTTACGCAGCGTTCAGCCCCGGCCTTCCTGATCTTCATCCTCCTCTACTGCCCCTGCATCGCCTCGCTGGCCGCCATCGGCAACGAGACCGGTAGTCGCAAGTGGGTAGCCTTCTCCATCCTTTATAATACGGGTGTGGCGTGGCTGATGTCGTACGGAGTCTACCACCTCGCGGGGCTGTTTTTGAGTGCCTGAGGCTGTTCTTTTTTTGCCCTCCATACGGCTCGCATACCCAGTAATAGCGAAGGGTAAGACAGTAATTTACCCACAATTAGGGATTTCGCCGCCTGCTCAGCACCCGTACCTTTGCGGTGTGAATTTTTAGTTAGACATGGATAAAAAAACCACGTAAGTCAAATAAATTTCTTTTTCTGGAATCGACCGTAAGTGATTACCGTCGATTCCTATATTTTTATCCCTACCCCTCCTCCACACATTCCCTCCCTTCGTCTTGTGACATAACGCGTATGTCGATGTAAGAATAAAAGCCCGCAGAGACTCTCTACGGGCGTCACGCGATGGCCAAAGTGTCTTTGGAAATCTTGCACCGGCGGCGCAACGACTAAAAACCATAGAATAGGGACGCGCGTACATTTAGTCATACACGCGCCCCACACTATCGCGCGCTGCATAGGTCCGATAGGCGATTGTACGGGTGCAATCGCGCTCCGTCATCGCTTGTCGCGGATCTTTTCGTAGGACTGGATCTCCTCCGTCTGCTTGACGTTGACGCTGCGGCCGCCGCTGAAGGAGTACGAGAGCGAGAGACCGAAGTATTGCTCGTGCGAGCGGTTGGCCTCGACGAGGCGGAGGTCGGGCGTCTCGGTGTCGATCACGCGGCCGTGGCGGAAGAGCTTGAAGTTGAGCCGGAGTGCCAGCCGATCGCGTAGGAAGGTGTGATAGACGCTACCCGACATCTCATAGACGGTGCGGTAGATACGGTCGGTGAAGTGGTACGTAGGCTCGTAATAGCCATCGAGCGAAGCACCCATGTGCGGCGTGAAGCGGAACGTGTTCGAGAGCGAGAAATAGTATTTCTGCTGACCGCTGACGTCGAAATCCTCCGACTTGGATCCGAAAAGCGTGTACATCACCATGCCCTTCAGCTTCCACCACGGCAGGGGATCGAAGCGTGCCTCGGCGCTAAGTCCGAGCAGACGCTCGTATTTGGCGTTCATCGGCTTCGTGTAGGTCACGGACGGCTGGACGGGATCCACCCGCGTGGCGTAGTAGATCGGGGTCTCGTTGTAGATGTAGATCGTGTTGAAGGAGAGATGGTCGTAGAGGTCGAGGACAGCCGTGAGGGTGTGCGACTTGCAGGGGACGAGGTCGGGGTTGCCGGTCGTGTAGCTGTGCTCGTCAGTGTACTCGCGGTGAGTCGTGAGGGCGCTGTAGGGGATGTCGTCGACGGCTTCGGTGTAGTTCAGGGTGGCGGAGATCTTACGCGCCTCGTTGATCATCCACAGCAGGTTGAAGGAGGAGTAAGCGTCCCAATCGTCGTGCACGATGAGGTCGGCGGCTGCATCCGGGCGATAGGCGATACGGCTCTCCCTGCACGCGCAGCCCGACGCCGTACTGTAGGCGTTTGCCGATAGGGCCTTGCACCTCGGCATAGATGGCGGGCATTCGTCCTTCGGCGTAGGGCAAGGTGCGGAGGTGGCGCTCGTTGGTGAGGTCGTAATCCACGGTGATGCGACGATAAGCCGAGCCGCCGTTGATGGCGAGGCCGGAGGCGAAATTCTTGTTGAGCGACGTGCGGACCTCGAGCATGTTCGTCGTCTCCTCGGAGCGATTCGAAAGGGTGTCTAAATCGGGCGAGGGAAGGAGGCGCAGGGTCTGCATGCGATTGCGGGCGTACTGGCGGAGGTAGTCGGCGCCGATGTTGAAGGTGCTACCCCGGTCGTCCAGCTCGCGGTCGAAGCGGAGGGTGCCTTGATACGTGCGATAGGTGTAGGGGCGTCTCGGTGCGCGTGGTGTAGAGCGCCGTGTCGGCCCAGCCCGACGGGGTGCGCATGAACGTGGCCGCGTCGGTGCGGGGTTTGGCGTGGTCGGTGGAGAAGTATAGCGAGGTGCCGAGGGTGTTGCGCGGGGTAAGGTCGTAGGTCAGGCTGAGGCGGTCGTAGAGGCCGTGCGTCCAGCCGCGAGACTGTACGTCGGTGCGCTGCGCGCGTCCCGTGCGGAGGAAGTCGTACGTGTTTTCGTCGTCGGTGGCGAGGTAGTAATCGGTATAAGAGAGGACATTGTAGAGGCTCAGGCGGCTGAATCGGCCGTTGTAAACAGCGTAGGCAAAGTCGCGCGAGAAGCCGTATTTGGAGTACACATCGGCGCCGGCCATGGCATAGCCGTAGTATCCGCCATCCAGCTCTTTGCGGAGTGTGATGCGGATCACGGCGCCGCGTGTGGAGGCAAATTCACTGCTGCCGGGCGTGTAATCCACCTGCACACGACGGATGCGGTCGGCGGGCAGGGCGGCCAGTTCCTTGGTGCTGGTCAGCCGGATGCCGTCCACGTAGACCGTTCCGACGGCTTGCCCAAGCACTTCGAGCGCCCCTTCGCGACGCGTCACGCCGGGCAACATGGTGAGTATCTCGTCCGTCTGTCGGCCCTGCGTCACGGTCGAGCCGAGCAGGTTGGCCGTGTATCCGCCTACACTGCGGCGAATGCGATCGGCCGTCACCGTGACCTCGCCGAGCGCTGCCGCCTCGGGTCGTAAGGTGACGACAACGCCCGGCCGTGCCTCAACGACTTGCGTCTCATAGCCCACGAAGGAGACCTTCAGCACACGCTTCGCCGCCGTGCCAGGGACGGACAATGAGAAGGCGCCATTGGCGTCGGTGATCGCCCCCGCCACAAAGGCAGAATCGGGCAGCGCATAGGCTACCACATTGACAAACTCCATCGGACGTTTTGCGTCGTCCACCACGCGTCCGGTCAGCTCCTGCGCCCGAACCACGCCTGCCATACCGATCAACAGGATCAGCACAGCGCATACTCGTTTTGCTTTCATAATCTACTTGATTGGTTGTTTTATTTCACGATTGAAAAACGATCGCTCCGTGATCTTATTGCTAAGTGCAAAAAAAAACGAACGTGCACCGTGTTCTTGAGCCTATTTGGAGATGATGGGCAGGGCGACCGCATCAAAATGGCGCCTTTCCATGTGCATCTACGGAAACGTGAGTTCGACGTAAGAATAACGTGAGTTTGATGTGGGCCATCCCAGCGATTTCCTCAAGGAAATGAGTGGAAGCCCATCCCAGCGATTTCCTGAGGAAATGAGCCGAAAAAAAGTTTGTGGCGAGCGATTTCCTCAAGGAAATGGGCCGAAAAAGTTTTGTGGCAGGCGATTTCTCAAGGAAATGAGCCGAAAAAGTTTTATGGCAGGCGATTTCCTCAGAAAAATCGCACATCAAACTCACGTTACGGAAAGGAAAGCTACGCGCGGGGTAGGATCTCCGCAGGTCGGCAGAAAGCCCCGGAGGCTGGTACGGTTCAGATGCTGCCGCCCGGGCATGATGAAGGCAATTCCGGCTCGTTTCGCCCTCACAACCGTATCTTTGGACACTCAATCCATTAACCCCCACCGGACATGATTAAAATATTTGAGACATCGAAACTGAAGAGCCTCGATCAATATACGGTCGACAACGAACCGATCTCGTCGATCGATTTGGTCGAGCGAGCGGCCGTGACCTTTGCCAATGAATTTAAGCGCAACTTCTCCAAGCAGCGACGCGTGATCGTCTTTGCGGGGCAGGGGTAACAACGGCGCCGACGCCTTGGCCGTAGCCCGACTGCTGGCCGAGGAATCGTATCGCACGGAAGTCTACCTCTTCAACCCCGGCCAACGACTCTCGCCGGACTGTGAGGAGAACAAGCAGCGCATCTTGGCTGACGAGAAGGTGCGCCTCTACGAGGTGATCGACGACTTTGATCCGCCCGAACTCACCGAGCATGACGTGGTCATCGACGGCCTATTTGGCTCCGGCCTCAACCGCCCCCTCACAGGCGGCTATGCGGCCGTAGTTGGCTACATCAACCAGTCCAACGCCACCGTCGTATCCATCGATATGCCCTCCGGACTCTTCGGCGAGGACAACCTGAGCAACAACCCCGACAGCATCATCCGCGCCAAAATGACGCTCACCTTCGAGTTCCCCAAGCTGGCCATGCTGCTGCCTGAAAAACGAGGGCCTACGTAGGCCGCTGGAAGGTGCTCCCCATCGGCCTGCACCCCGACATTATCCAGAAGACGCCGACGGCTTATCTCATGGTCACGGACGAGGACATGGAGCGGCTGATCCGTCCCCGCAGCCGCTTTGCACATAAGGGCGACTTCGGCCACGCGCTGCTCGTCGCCGGCGGTAAAGGCCGCATGGGCGCAGCGCTCTTAGCCGCCTCGGCTTGCATGCACAGCGGCGTGGGTAAGCTGACCGTCCACCTGCCTCAGCGGGGCGAGATGGTGCTCCAGACGGCCGTCCCAGAGGCCATGATCGACCTCGACGCGGACCGCGATCGTATCACCACATTGCCGGATAGCCTGCGGGAGTTCGACACCATCGCCATCGGGCCCGGCATCGGCACGGACGAGCGTACGGCCTCCCTTCTGGGACGTTTGCTGCGCTCGGTAGACCAGCCCCTCCTCCTCGACGCCGACGCGCTGAACCTGTTGGCGCGCAACCGCGAGCTTATGCCGCTCCTTCCGCCGGGCACCGTGCTGACGCCCCACCCGCGCGAGTTCGATCGGCTGTTCGGCGAGAGCGCCAACGGCTACGACCGACTGCACAAGGCGGCCACGACCGCCGTCAAGCACGCCATCTGTATCGTCCTCAAGGGCGCCTATACGGCCGTCTGCGCGCCGCAGGGACAGATCTATTTCAACACCACCGGTAACCCTGGCATGGCGACGGCCGGCAGTGGCGACGTGCTGACGGGTGTCATTGCCGCACTCATGGCGCAGCGTTACGATCCGGTCAAGGCGGCCATTATCGGCGTCTTCCTGCACGGTTCGGCGGGCGATCTGGCCGCGGCGCGGTCGTCGGAGGAGAGTCTGGTGGCCAGCGACATTGTCCACGAACTGGGCCGGGCCTTCCGTATGCAACAGGCGGACGACTGACGGACATACCGCGGGCGGTGACCACAAACGGGCCACCGTAACCGACCACTACCGAAAAGGGTTGATGGGCCAAGCAGGCTCACCAACCCTTTTCTTTTGGCCGCAGTCGACGGTCGCCCCCGTCAGCCGATGCGCGTGCAACGGATCACTACCCGGCGGCCGTCGGCCGGGGTGGTGGCGAAGAGGTAGACGTCGCCGCCGTCGGCTATCCGCAGTCGGGCGCGGAGGGCGTCGGGCGAGAGAGGGAAGTTGCGCACTGCGATGTTCGCGCGGGGCACCGTGCGGGCCATCACGCGGGACAATTGGCGGCCGAAGGGCAGCACCTCGTCCACACGGAAGCGTCGGCCGGGGAAGTCCGTCACCTCGGCGCTCGACGTGTAGAGGTGGCTGTCCGTGTGCAGCTTACCGAGGCCCATACGCTGGGCTACGAGTCGGAAGGCGCCCGCCTTGAGGATCGCGGCGTTGGGCTCGTAGAGGAACGACGAGACGGAGGCGGTGACGGCCGACGGTGCGGCGCGCTCCTCATCCGGGGTGAAGCGGAAGACCTGCTCCCCACCGTCGGCCGTGAGGTGAACGCAGTGGATCATTGGCGGCGCGGCATGGGCGCGTCGGACGACGAAGGTCAGCTCCTTACACTCGCCCCGGACGGCCAGCACGTGGATGTCCGACGTCCCCGGTAGGCGGGCCAGCGTATGTTGCCAATCCAGCATCGGCGACAGTTTGGCGATGAGCGTCGGGGCCTTAGACAGGATCGTCGGAAGCAGCTGCTCGAGGTCCGGACTGCAATCGGCCAACGCAAACAGTCGGCGGTCGCAGCCGTCGCGTCGCGAGGGGTCGATATAGCAGAGGTCTACGGGCGGCAGGGTGCGGAGGGCGTCCTCGGCCGAAGCATGGAGGCCGGTCACGTTGCCCAACCCCAAGGCGGAGAAGTTATGCATGGCCGCCTCGAACGTCGGGCCGTCGCGCTCCACGTAAATGACGCGTGCCACACGTTCGGCCAAGCTCGCGGTGTCCACCCCGAGGCCGCCCGTGAGGTCGCAGAGGCTACCGACCGCACCCTCGATGAGCCGCTGCTTGTAACGCGCCGCCGCCTCCGAGGAGCACTGCTCGACCGACCGCCGCGAGGGGAAGACGAGCCGATCGCGTGCCGCGAACCACCGGGGCAGCTTCTCCCGGATTCGGCGGTGCGATTCGATCTGTATAACGGCAAACGGCACGTCTACCCGGGGGTAACGTGCCGCTGCGAGCAGCAGCGAACGGGTGTCGTCCGCTGCGTGATCGGCTATGAATTGCCGTATGTCCGCGGAGAGTTCCACGGGGGCTATGAATGCGTGATTTCCACCTTCTGCGTAGGCGCCATGTGCTGCTCACGGTAAGCCACACGCTCCACCACCCGCTCGGCCAGCTGCCGGAAGGCCATGCCCGTGACCGTATCCTCGTCCAGTGCAGCCGGCTCGCCGACGTCACCACTCTCACAGATGCTCTGCACGAGCGGAATCTGCCCGAGCAGGGGCACACCTAACTCCTCGGCCAAGCGCTTGCAGCCCTCGCACCCAAAAATGTAGTACCGGTTCTCTGGTAATTCGGCCGGAGTGAACCACGCCATGTTCTCGACGAGACCCAACACGGGCACATTCACCTTGTTGTCAACGAACATACTGATCCCCTTACGGGCGTCAGCCAGCGCCACTTGTTGCGGAGTGCTGACGATCACGGCCCCGGTCAGCGCAAGGGGTTTGCACGAGGGTGAGGTGGATGTCGCTGGTGCCCGGGGGCAGGTCTATGAGCAGGTAGTCCAGCTCGCCCCAGTTGGCTTCGCTAATGAGCTGCTTGAGCGCATTGCAGGCCATGGCCCCGCGCCAGAGCACGGCCTCGTCCGGGTTGACGAAGAACCCAATCGACAACATTTTCACGCCGTAGTTCTCGATGGGGATAATCAGCTCCTTGTCGCCCACCTTCTCCAACGCAGGCCGGGCGGCCTCCACGTCAAACATTTTTCGGCTGCGAGGGGCCGAAGATGTCGGCGTCTAAGAGTCCCACGCGATAGCCCGCAGCAGCCAGCGCCACGGCCAGATTCGCCGATACGGTGCTCTTACCCACACCACCCTTGCCCGAGGCCACGGCGATGATGTGTTTGACGCCCGGCAGCAGCGGTGCCTCTTCCGAGGCGGAGCCAACGGGCTGCATCTCCTGCCGCGAGGTGGTGCTGATGTTGCCCTTGATCTCCACGTCCGGCGAAACGTAAGCCAGAATCGAGGCCTCGGCGGCCTTGACCACCGATCGGGTGAACGGGTCGTTGGGCTTATCGAAAATGAGCGTGAAAGAGACTTTCATGCCGTCGATACGGATATCATCGTCCACCATTCCGGACTCCACGAGGTTCTGCCCCTGTGCTCGGGTATCGCACTTTTTTTCCAGTGCGTCTAAAAATCAATTTCGGATAAAGTTTCATCTTATATAATCGTGTTGTGCAGCCACTTGGCCGCTATAGTTTATAGGGACAAGCCGGGCAGCCATCTGGGGTGGATGGGACCTTTCGGCCTGTGATTCAAAAGCGTTTTTGAGGGGGTAGCCCCCGATCGGGAGATGCCCCAGAGACTCTTGCGGCGTGTCAGCCCTCAGCGGGAGATGCCCCGGAGGCCCTTGTCGCGCGGCAGCCCTCAACGGGAGGAGCGACGGGAGCGGACAGGCCGGGCGGGCGACAGTTGGCCGCGCCCATAGCTTCGGTACGCGTCGCGCTCGATCTCCACCTCCGGTTCGATCCAAGCCTCGCGCGGGGTGAGGCAGAAGCTGAGGTACTTGATGGTCAGGCCGCGGTCGAGCCACTGCTGCTCGTAGTGTGTGCGGATGGCGCGCGCCTCGTCGAGGCTCGTGTCCGCGGTGTCGGCGTAGAGGTCGGCCGTGCAGGGCGCCGCCTCCAGCTGGTTCGCGCGGAGCATTTCGCAGGTGTAAGCAAAGAGAAACGGGCTGTCGGTCTTGAGGTGGAAGCGCCCGCCCTCCCGAGGCAAGATACCGCTGTAGAGCGCCATGAAGCGGGTGCTGGTGAGGCGTTTCCGCGCCTTCTGCATTTGCGGGTCGGGGAAGGTGATCCAGAGTTCGTCCACTTCGCCCGGCTCGAAAAAAAGCTGGCCAAAAGTTCAATGTCGGTCCGGAGGAAGGCCACGTTGCCCATCTGGCGAGCTGCGGCCACGCGTGCGCCGGCCCACATGCGGGCGCCCTTGACGTCGATGCCGACGAAGTTCGCGTCCGGGTGCCGCTCAGCCAGTCCGAGGGTGTATTCCCCGCGCCCACAGCCCAATTCGAGCACGATGCGCCCGGGCCGTCCGCCGAAAGCGGCCTCCCGCCAGCGACCTTTCAGGGGGCAGCCGCCGCCCTCGGCCAGCGCGGCGTAAGGGTATTGGAAGACGTTGGGCAGGGCTTCCATCTCGGCGAATTTTTGGAGTTTATTTCTTGACATGGCGGCAAATGTAGCGGAATCCGGGGGCTATGACCGTTCGTCAGCGGTCGGTGTCGCAGTGTCCGACGGCGGCGCCTGAGGCGTCTCGGCCTCCCCGGTCGGTTCCATCGCAGGCACGTCGGGCGAAGTGGCTGCTTCCGTAATGCCCATCGGGGGCGTCTGAGGCGTCTCGGCCTCCCCGGTCGGTTCCATCGCAGGCGAGGCGGGCGTGGCGGCTGCCGATCGTTTCCGTTTCGGGGGCGCCTTCGTGTCGGTCGCCTCCGCCGGATCCTTCATTTGGAGCCGCTTCTTGCGTATTCCCTCGATTCGTTTGAACGAGATCTTGCTCTCGCGCGTGCGCTGGTTGATTTGGTCGATCAGGCGACCGATGACTTGGCGGTCGGGGTCGTTGTCGGACGCAATGTAGGCGGCTTCGATGTAGCGGAAGATGAAGCCCAAGGTCTGGTCGTTCACCTTCCGGATCGCCCGGCCCGCGAGTCGATTTGCGCCGGCGACTACGGTCGAGCGGACCTCGCGCAACGACTTAAATTCTTCGTTGCGCTCCCGAAGCAAGCTCACGATCGTATCTACCTCCAGCTGCTTCAGCGCCTCGGCGGCCTCCGCCGTAGACAAATCCCGGAGCAAGGAGTCGATATGCGCCGTCTTCCCAGATCGCCTTTGGTGCTGCAGCCCCTTGTAAGCATCGATAATGGTTTTCAGCAGGAGCCCCTGACTCGCGACGCGCCACTATCGGAGAGCGCGCAGCCTGCCGAATCTCCTGAAACAGCCCCGTCAGACATCTCGTTTCGCTCCGCATCCTTGTCGCGAAGGGCCTCCGACTCTTTCGCCGCCCGTGTCTCGCGGACGACATCCTCCTCCGTCTTAATATCCGTGAGCCACTGGAGGAAATCGGCCTCCTCAGACCTATTTTTTTCGAGGCTCCATCTCGGTGATCACGCCATAAAGTCGTTGCTGATAGTCGAGATGAAGATCCAGCGGGAAGCGACTGTTTCCCGGTTCATCGATCGTTTTAACCGGTCTCATTATTTCGTTTTTCGTTTACTTCTATTGAACACTATTTTTGCTATCGCCCTGCAAATATATGGCAGCCCCCTTGAACCTCTGGCCCTTGCCGTAGACCCTTCCTGGGGCGCCTGACCGACGGTGGCTGGTAAATTGATTTCCGACGGGAACGAATTTGTGTCAGGGGCTATTGTCGTGGGGGACTTTGCCCCCTATCCTCCACACCCTTTTCTTGTCTTGATACAAGAAAAGGGCGCAAAGAAAATCAAGCCCCACCGGGGGCGGGGAAGCTGGCCGGGTACGGGATGGGGCTATTGAAATGGTTTCCGACGCGGGCGGCCGACGTATGGGCGCCGTTGTCGGCTGTCAGGGTAGGGGCGAATTGCATTCGCCCCAGCACGTACCAAAAAGGAACGGGGGCGCCTGACGGTCAGTGGCCGGTAAATGGGTTTCCATTGAGGGGCGAATGGGTGACACGGGCAGGTAAAATAAAATCCGACGGGGGCGCCCTGACGGCCGGTGGCCGGTAAATGGGTCTCCATTTGAGGCGAATGGGTGACGCCGGCCGGCAAAATAAAAATCCGACGGGGGCGCCTGACGGTCAGTGGCCATTAAATTGGTCTCCATTGGGGGCGAATGGGTGACACCGGCCGGTAAAATAATTTCCGTTGGGGAACATTGGACGCAAAGTCGCTCCCGAATGGGTTTCCAACGGGGAGATAGGAATGATCTATACACAGAAAGACAGAAGGTTCGGCGACTCCCACCGGATAGACGCTCGCATCGGATTTTTATTTCATGGACTCCCGTCGTTGTCTCGCCTCCATTGAAGACCTCAATGGGGGTGTGTTTTTGAAATTACGCACCATTGAACGCTTCAACGGGGGCGTGACTGCACAATTACACCCCATTGAACACTTCAATGAGGGTGTGATCGCAAAAATAACGCCTCATTGAAGGCCCTCAACGGGGGCGTGATCATGAAATAGGTTCCCAAACGGATTTTTTTATGGGGGCGACGGTGTGCCGGAGGTTCGTGAAATGTTTTTCCGATGGGGGCGGATGGGTGTCCGAAGTTCGCAAAAATGTTTTCCGCTGAGGGCAGATTTGTACCACGGGTTCGCAAAAATATTTTTTTCGGCGGAAGCCATTGACATGAAATCGCCCCCACCGGAATATGCGGCGGAGGCGGATGGGTGCCCGAGGTTCTCGAAATGGTTTCCCCGACGGGGCGGGGTTGTGTCGGGGGCTATTGTCGTGAGGGGCTTTGCCCCTATCCCCCACACCCTTTCCTTTGTCTTGATACAAGAAAAGGGCGCAAAAGAAAAATCAAGGCGTCAGGGACGCCTGCCATCCTTGCCGGGTACACGTGGGGGATTGCGAATTGGTTTCCAACGGGGGCACCTGACGCGTGGGCGCCATTATCGGCCGTCAGGGTAGGGGCGAATTGCATTCGCCCCAGCACGTACCAACAAGGGGCGGGGGCGCCTGACCGAAAAATCGCTCGTCATGAATTTGCCCCTGACGGGCCATTTGTGGGGGCGTATGCCATACGCCCCTACCCTACCGGCGGATGGCATGTGCCCGCCGTTGAAATGGTTTCCGGTGGGGGCACCTGACGCCTAAGGGCTGGATATGGGTACCAAGTCATCTTGGCCGGCGTCCCTGACGCCTCAGAACTGGAAGTAGATGAAGGGGACGATGTCGGCGCTCTTGAGTTGCAGGACAATGATGATGGCGACCGTGAGGTAGAGGGCTTGTACCAGTGTCGGGGGACTGGGTGACCCACCCGCGGACGGTCGTGTCGACCACTCGGGGCATGAAGTGGATCGCGTAGCCGCCGAGGATCAGCAGAAAGACTTCGGTGTATCCGACAACGAACTGGCTGAAGACTTCCGGGTGGAAGGCGGTGAAGATCTGGCGGATCACGTCCCAACCCGTGGCCATCGTGTCGGCCCGGAAAAAGATCCAACCGAAGCATACGACGTGGAAGGTGATGAGGACGCCGCAGACGCGCCGAAGTGGCGACATCGTGTCGCCCGTGGGGCGGAAGCTGGGGAAATGGTTCATCATGAACTTATGAACGGCCAGCGCTGCCCCGTGAAGTCCGCCCCAGAGGATGAAGCGGCCCGATGCGCCGTGCCAGAGTCCGCCGAGGAGCATCGTAAGCATGAGGTTGACGTACGTACGGACGCGACCGCGCCGATTGCCGCCGAGACTGATATATAGGTAGTCCTTGAGCCAGGTGGAGAGCGAAATGTGCCACCGTCGCCAGAACTCGGTGATGGTGGCCGACTGGTAGGGGGAGTCGAAGTTGGTGTTGAAGCGGATGCCCAGCAGCAGGGCGATGCCGATGGCCATGTCGGAGTAACCCGAGAAGTCGCAGTAGATCTGAAGCGCATAGCCGTAGGCGCCGACGAGGTTCTCGAGGCCCGTGTAGAGCGTCGGGGCGTCGAAGATGCGGTCGACGAAGTTGACGCTGATATAGTCCGAGATGACGCTCTTCTTCAGCAGGCCGCAGATGATGAGGTAGAGCCCTTCGCCGAGCGTCTCGCGGGTCACGACGGGCGTCCGGAACATCTGGGGGATGAAGTCGCGGGCCCTAACGATAGGTCCGGCCACGAGTCCGGGGAAGAAGGAGACGTAAAACAGGTAGTCGATCCAGCGTCGGAGCGGCTGGAGCTCACCGCGGTAGACGTCGATGGTGTAGCTGAGCGATTGGAAGGTGAAGAACGAAATGCCGACGGGCAGGAAGATGTCCAACGGCTCGTAAACCGTGCCTCCGACGGGGGCCACGCCAAACCAAGAGCCCATGCTCTGGCCTATGGCGAGGAGGGTCTGGAGAAGGAAGTTGGTGTATTTGAAGTAGGCCAGCATGCCCAAGTTGATGACCAAGCTGAGCGTCACCCAAGCCTTTCGTCCGGCCGGGCGGACGGTGGCGGCGAGGGCCCGGGCGATGAGGAAATCGGACGTGGCGGTGAAGACGAGAAGCAGGAACCAGACGCCGCTGCTCTTATAATAGAAGTAGAGCGAAAAAGAGGACGACGTAAAGGATGCGGGCGGTCGTCGTGTGGCGCAGGGCGCGATAACCGATGTAGAAGGCGATGAAAAGGAAGAAAAAGAGGCCTGTGCTGAAGAGCATCGGGCTCTCAGGCTGATACGCGAAGAGGGCGCGGAGGCGCTCGAGGCTGAGGTCAAGGGGTAGGCTGTGGATCATTTTCGTTTACGTTGCTGGTAATCCAATGCACTGCGGACGAGTGCCTTGTACAGTAGCCGCCCCTGCTCCCTATAACCGGAGGCGCTGTAATGCACACGGTCGTGCGAGAAGAGTCCTTCGGCTTGCCACCGCTCGCACGAGCCTGCGCCGCCGGTCATGCCGTAGAGGTCGAAGCAGGCCAGACCCTCCCGCGCGGCATAATCGAGGATCGCCTCGGCGGCCTCACCGACGTGCACGTTGCGGGTATAGCCCCGCGTAACGGTGGTCGTCGTGCGACGTTTCTTGCCTTTGGCCCGCCGAGTGACGGTGGTTCGCGCCGCGAGGTAGTTTTCGGCCGGAGTAGTGAGTACGATGGTCGTCAGGGGCATGTATCGCTGGGCCAGTCGCACGAAGCGGTCTACGCGCGTGATGAAATCGGAGGCCGAGAAGTGCGTGCCGTACGATTCGTTGGTGCCGAGCGAGATGATGAGTATGGCAGGGTTCCAAGAGCGAGAGCTGGCGGACGAATCGCTCGGAGGTGTACTGCGAATAGGTGGCTCCGTTGCGACCGATGGCGTGATAGACCACCCGGGGCGCCCATTGAAGAGCGAGAATCCGTAGTAGCAGCTCGCGCCCGTGACTGAGGTGGGAGCCTCACTGCGGCTGACGCTCTGCAAACGGAGCTCGCGCACAGCCTCGGGCAGGAAGAAGCTATCCACCGTCAGGTCGGGCGCATAAGTATCCTTGCCCCAAGCCGTCCGCGCATTGCGGATCCTCCGGGAGCATGGGTCGGGCGTACTCTCCGCGGTACATCAGCACCTGCGTGAAGTCGTCGTCCGCCCCATTGACCGCGATCGTGAAGTCGATCGTGGCGGCATCCGTCTGCAAGCCCATGCCGCCCAGCCCCCACGGCGTGCCCGACTGCGGACGCGTGCACCGCCCGACGCTCCAGCTCTTCACTTGCGAGAAAAATACGATAGTCCGAGGGGCCATTTTTCGCGTGCAGGCCGGTAAGGTGCGATCCATCCGCGGCCGGCATTGCCAAAGGTGCGCCGGAGCAGGTTCATAGTCTCGTTCGTATAGAATCCGCCCCGGATATGGGAGTCGCCCAAGTGAGCGATAGGCAGTACGGTGTCTTTACCATTGTATAGGCTGAGCAGATTCTCCCAGAACTCGTCCAGCGTATGCCTCGGATCAATGATGCGACAAAGCGAATCGACGGCAAACGTCATCGTGAGGTCGACCTGATCCGTCAGGGGGCTGGTCTTCTTCTTTTCGGGGGCAGCTTTTTCCGCTGCAAGGTTCCTGTTTTTCAATCGGCGAATGCGGCCTTTCGGCCCGGGCTGCCGTAGCCATACATAAGCAGCAGAGCGCCGCCCAGAAAGGTGCCCTGTTAGCGCTGCGTTTTTTTCCAGATTGTCATATAGCGTTTTCTCTAAAATGATTGCGTCGTAGAGGGCATTGGCCAATTCGCGGCCACCCTGAAAACTGAGGTGTGTATAATCCTTGGCCGCCCAATTGCGCTTCACGTAATTGACCATGCCATCCTCTCCGCCCATCGCCTCGTAAACGTCCCAGAAGGCTACTCCCGCCTCGAGGGCCGCCTCACGTTGCGCGCGGCGAAGATTCTTCACGGCCGACATCGTGTGGCGCTCTCCGCCGACCACTTTGCTGCGGTCCCGAGACACCCAAAAGCAGCACGTCGGCCCCTCGGGAAACAGGTACGGATGTGTTTAATAATGGCCACCATCCGATCTCGGTAGAAACCATAGTCCTTCGTTCGTTCGACGGCCACATTCAGGCCGTATTGGATCACGATCAGGTCGTAGGGGCGTATGCCCTGCAACGCTTGGCAGCGCGCTATATCCAAGTTTTCCAGCGGCAAACCGGAATTACCTCGCAAAGCAAAATTGTCCACCACCACTCCACGGTCATCCTCTAACGCAATGCCCAACGCTTGCAACCCTTGCGCATGTGTAAAGGCCAATTTGCCCTCCGTAAAGGATCCCTTCGCCACATATTGCCCCACGCCGTCGGTCTCTGGGAGGCGCGCAGTGAATGTATCCCGCCCCTCGTTGCATATCCAGCAGAGGTCTGTCGCTCGATTGCTTGTGTAGAGGAACTTGAGGGTACCGACACTTTTCAAGTGGGGCATATAGTCGGTCGTTTCGAAGGCTATTGTCGGGGCATCGTTTGCGGCATCGAACAGGAGGCAAGAAAGGAGGTACTTCGGCTTACGGTCGGAGAGTATGGAGCGCGTCGTCCACCCCTTAGAGCGCAGTCGGACAGTCGGGCGAAACTGTGCCACCTGCGATGACACCGGTACAAAGCCTACGCCTCGGCCACCAAATCGCGCTTGCATCCGCTCGCGGAAGTCGGCCGTGAGGATGTCACCCTCGATGAAGGAGTCGCCGAGGAACGCCACACGGACGGGTCGGCCTAACGTGCTGATACCGTTCAGCGCAGCGAAGAATCGCCGCAGTCCGATGTGCCCCACGGAAAAGTCTTCGACGACTGCCTTGAGCGTATCGCCCCGCAATTGGGCCATGATGGCCCTATACATCGAGTCACGGTACGCCAAACGTTCACGGTCGGCTGCACTCAACCCCGTGGAGTCGCCGCGCAACAGTACGGAGTCGGCTCTGGAGAGGTTGCTGTCCTCGTCTTCATCCTCGCTCCCGACTCTAAGGTCAGAGAGCATATCCATTTTCTTTATGCTTAGGCCAAACAACTCGTCTGGCAACATGTAGAGCGCCAGACAGGCCGCTGCTGTTACCAGCAGGATCAGTACCAACTGCCCGGAGCGATCATTATTCTCTTGTCCCATTCTTTCCAAAAAAAGCGGGGCCAAAGGTAGACGCAGTTTTGAGAAGCCG